>MDSV01222635.1_pt1 | contig 35637 bp, 32 predicted proteins | sample 810851 | NCBI WGS metagenome assembly MDSV01 (sample SAMN05326640, study PRJNA326480) | marine metagenome | isolation source: seawater | place: Atlantic Ocean: North East | collected 2012 | reverse complement strand
TAACTTTTTAATTAATTTAAGAGCATTTTGTTTTTCTACAAATGAACCAGCCCTTATAACCCAACTTGTTTTTTTGTCATTATTGTTTAATTCTTTTAAATCTTTTACTTGTTTGCTTGAAATTATTATTTCTGAATTTTTTTTTGTAAGTAAATTTTCTTCTTCTATATTTTTTATTTTATCAGTATATTTAAATTCAATATCATTTTTAGTTTCTATATTAGTGTATTTTAATTCAGATTTTCCTGAACCATTAAAAAAAATTGGAGTTATTATTACAGCTAAAGTGATTAGGATAAAGACACCTAAAATTCTATTTTTTTGATTTTCGTTCATATTTGTTTATTTTTGTTTAAATATTTTTTTAATATTGGCGCAATTGTATAGCTGGAACCAAAAACAACTATAATACCGCCTTCTTTTTTAGCTATTTTAACAGCACTATTATATGCATTATCTATACTATCATAATCCATTATCTTTTCTTCAATGAAAAAATTATTTTCTTTTAAATGGTTAACTGGTAGAGCTCTATCATTCATACTTTCCGAAATATGCCAGCTTTCAAAAATATTTTTTAATGGATTTAGTATTTTATTAATATCTTTGTCTTTTAGAACACTAAATACTGCATGATATTTTTTTTCTGGGTAGTACCTTTGAAGGTTATTTTTCAGTGTCATTATACTTTGCTCGTTATGAGCTATATCTAATATAATATTTGGTGAGTTTTTAAATATTTGGAATCTTCCAAATATTTGTGATTTTTTTAACCCAATATTTATTTTTTTTTCATTAAATAATATATCTTTTGAAATATAAATTGCTTGTATAGCCGCAGCGGCATTGAATATTTGCTTTTCTCCCTTAATTCCTGGGTAATCAAATTCAATTTCTAATCCATTATTGTTTGTAAATAACCATTTTTTGTCAGATATTATGTCGAATGAAAAATTATTACCCAATATATTTAAATGTGATCCTATATCTTTTGAATATTTTTTGACAGACTCTTGAATGTCTTTATAACCTAAAATTGTTGGCTTATTATTTCTCATTATTCCTGATTTTTCATATGCTATTTCCTCTAAATTATTCCCAAGAATTGCGGTATGATCAAAACCTATATTTGTAATTATTGATACATCTGGTTCTATAATATTTACCGCGTCTAATCTACCTCCAAGACCAACTTCTAGCACAAGAACATCAAGATCTTTTTCAGAAAATATTATAAATGCTGCAAGAGTGCTAAATTCAAAAAATGTTAAAGTTATATCTTTGCGAATTTTTTCTATCTTTTCAAATGCTTTACAAATTTCTTTAGTAGAAGAATTTATTTTATTTATTTTAATTCGTTCATTAAAATCTAATAAATGTGGAGATGTATATGAACCAACATTGTAGCCACTTTCTACAAGAATTGACTCTAATATTGCTACTGTTGAACCTTTTCCATTTGTTCCAGCAACTGTAAAAACTTTTGGTTTAATAGGAAAAATATTTAATTGCTCAGCAACTTTTTTCATTCTGCTAAGATTAAAATCCATATTAGTTGGATGTAAATTACACTGCCACTCAATCCACTGATCTAATGTAAAATTCTTCAATTCTTTTTCTTAATTTAATTTTCAATTGATCCTGATTTATTTACAGGGTTATTTATTAACGTCTTAATTAGATTTGTTATCTCTAATTTCATATTTCTTCTATCAATAATCATATCTATGGCGCCATGCTCTAATAAAAATTCACTTCTTTGAAAACCATCTGGCAAAGTTTCACGAACTGTTTGCTCAATTACTCGTGGTCCGGCAAAACCTATTAGTGCATTTGGTTCAGCTATATTTATATCTCCTAACATTGCTAAGCTTGCTGAAACACCACCCATTGTAGGATCTGTTAAAACCGATAAAAAAGGAACCGACTTTTTTTTCATATCAGCTATTACACTCGATGTTTTAGACATTTGAAATAATGACACCAGTGATTCTTGCATTCTTGCGCCACCACTTGTAGAGAAACAAATGAAAGGTATATTTTTTGCAATTGACTCTTTAGCTGCTCTTGTAAATTTTTCGCCGACTACGGAGCCCATAGATCCACCCATAAACGAAAACTCAAATGCGGCAACTATAACTTTAATTCCGTTAATTTTTCCTTCCATTACTAACAAAGCATCTTTCTCGTTTGTAGATTTTTGTGCAGCACTTATTCTATCTTTATATTTTTTACTGTCTTTAAATTTTAAAAAATCTTTTGATGATAGTTTTGAAAATAATTCCTTTTTTTCATCAGGGTCTAAAAATATATCTAGCCTTTCGCGTGCTTTAATTCTCATGTGGTAACCACAATTAGTGCAAACATATTGATTTGATACTATATCCTCTCTATATAAAACAGTTTGACAGCTCAAACATTTTTCCCAAACTCCTTCAGGAATTACTTTCTTATCTTTGCTAGAATCTATTCTTATTCTAGAGGGCATAAGTTTTTCAAACCAACTCATGACCTATTTCCAGCAGTTAATTCATCATCAAGTTTTAAACGTATTGGTCTCATAAGATTAATTATATCATTATTTACTTTGATTTTATTATTTTGCTCTCTCTCAATAATATTCACAATTGCGCTTCCAATAACTATGCCATCTGCGTCCTTCGATAGAGTTTTTGCAGTATCTGCATCTTTTATTCCAAAACCAACTGCAAGCGGTAAATTAATTTCTTTTTTAATTATCTTTAATTGTTTCGATGTTTTTTCAATATCCAGACTAGCAGCTCCAGTTACTCCTTTTAAGGATACGTAATACAAAAATCCAGAGGCATATTTAGAAATTTTTTTGATTCTGTCTACTTTTGTATTTGGGGCAACTAAAAAGATACTTTCTAAATTATAACTTTTAAAAACAGCTACTACTTCTTCAGCCTCTTCATGAGGCAAATCTACAACTAATATTGCATCAACACCTGCTTTACTCGCTGATTTAGCAAACAAATCATAGCCCATGCGCTCTATTGGATTCAAATAACCCATTAATACAACAGGAGTTTTATCATCTTTTATTCTAAAGTTTTTTACTAAATTAAAAATATCTGCGCAAGATACATTATTCTTCAGTGCTCTTTCACAAGCTTTTTGAATTGTTGGGCCATCTGCCATAGGATCTGAGAACGGAACGCCAAGCTCAATAATATCAGTGCCAGATTCAACAAGCGTATTCATAATACTGAGACTATCTGAAATAGATGGGTCTCCAGCTGTAATATATGATATTAAAACGGTTTTACTTTCACTTCTTAAATTCTCAAATTTTTTGCTAATTCTACTCAAATCTCTATACCTTCTATCTTTGCCACAGTATTTAAATCTTTATCTCCCCTACCAGATAGATTTATAACAATGTTCTCACCTTTTTTCATTAATTTTGCTAATTTAATTGCATAGGCTACAGCATGGCTTGTTTCTAAAGCTGGAATAATTCCTTCAACTTTTGATATTTCATGGAAAGCTTCTAGGGCTTCTTCGTCTGTAGCAGACTTATATTGCACTCTTCCCAAATCTTTCAACAAAGCATGCTCAGGTCCAACGCCCGGATAATCCAGGCCTGCAGAAATACTGTGAGTTTCTATTATCTGCCCGTTTTCGTCTTCTAGTAAATATGTTCTGTTACCATGTAAAACACCAACTTTTCCTTTATTTAATGGCGCAGAATGTTTTTCTGTTTCTAATCCATCACCAGCAGCTTCAACACCATACATTTTTGACTCACCATCTATAAACGGATAAAAAAGACCTATAGCATTTGATCCGCCACCAACACAGGCTACCAAAGCATCTACTTTTTTATCAATATCATTCATTTGATCTATTACTTCTCGACCTATAATAGCTTGGAAATCTCTTACCAATTCAGGATAAGGAGATGGTCCCGCAACAGTGCCAATTATATAGAAGGTATTATCTACATTTGTAACCCAATCTCTTAAAGCTTCATTTAAGGCATCCTTTAGTGTTTTTGAGCCGGATGTAACTGGTACAACTTCTGCACCAAGTAATTTCATTCTATAAACATTTTGTGACTGGCGGTATATATCTTGTTCGCCCATGAAAACAACACACTCCATTCCCAATCTTGCAGCAACAGTTGCCGAAGCAACACCATGCTGTCCTGCTCCAGTTTCCGCAATGATTCTTGTTTTGCCCATTTTCTTAGCCAATATTGCTTGACCAATAGTATTATTAATTTTATGCGCGCCTGTGTGGCATAGATCTTCTCTTTTTAAAAATATATTTGCTCCATTAATTTTTTTTGTTAATCTCTCTGCAAAATATAATGGTGTTGGCCTTCCTACATAATTTTCATATTCGTCATAAAGCTCTTTTAGAAATTCTGGATCTTTCTTTAAAAGATGGTATGTTTTTCTTAAATCAGTTAAAGGCTCAATAAGAGTTTCTGCAACAAAAGTTCCTCCAAATATTCCGTAATGGCCATTCTTATCAGGGTAGCCATAGCTTGAAAGATTGAAATCGTTTAAATTTTTATTTTGACTATTTTTCATTTTTTACTTTTTGTATAAATTCTTTTATTAATTTTAAATCCTTTACCCCATCACAAGATTCTACTCCACTGCTTACATCAACACCATATGGTAAAAATACTTTAATTGCATCCTCTACATTATCACAATTAAGCCCTCCGGCAATTATAATAGGTTTTTTTGTGTTGAAATGATTTTTTGACCAATTAAATGTCTTACCAGTTCCTCCGATTCCGTCACCGTCATGACTATCAACAATAAAAGCGCTTGAGTTTGGATATATTTCATCTAAAGAACTAAAATCATTATTTCGTTCTGATATTCCTTTAAAATATGGCAAATTGTATTTAATACAATAAGAATCTAATTCATTACCATGGAATTGGACAATATCTATATCTAAACTATTTATTATAGAGGAAACATATTTTTCATCGTCATTTGAAAACAAAGCTACAATTAATGTTTTTTTACTTAAAGATGAAATAATTTCTTTGGCTTTTTCTATAGTAATGCATCTTTTACTTTTTTCGCAAAATACTAAACCAATATAGTCCACGCCACTTTTTTCTGCTTCCAATGCAGTGGTAACGTCTTTAATCCCACAAATTTTTACTTTTACTTTTTTCACAATCGTAATTTAACTGTATTTTGGATAATTTATATTTTTTTCTAAATTATACTTTAAATCATATTCTATATTAACCAAATATAAACCATTTGCGGGAAACTGCTTCCCAGCATTTTTTCTGTCTTTAGAAATAATCAAATTTTCTATCCAATTTATATCTTTTTCTCCTGAACCTACTAAAACTAATGAGCCAACTAGATTTCTTACCATATTATATAAAAAAGAATTTGCGTTAATATCTATATACATAAAGTCATTTTCTCTTTTTACAATTATATCATTTATCTTTCTAATCGGTGATTTTGATTGACAATGAGCAGATCTAAAACATGAAAAATCTTTTGTACCCATAATAGTTTTCGCAGCTTCTTGCATTTTAATTTCATCCAATACATTTAAAAAATACCAGCAAACTTTATTCCTATTTAAACAAGGCTTAACTTTGTTATTATATATAATGTATCTGTATGATCTACTTAATGCAGAAAATCTTGCATGAAAATTATCATCCATAAATTTTATATAATTTATTCTTATATCGTTTGGTAAAAGCGAATTTAACCCAAGAAGCCAATTTATTTCTGATCGTTTTATATTTGTATCAAAGTGCGCAATTTGTCCTGTTGCGTGAACACCAGAATCAGTTCTTCCGCCTACATGTAATTTCACTTCTTCTTGTGTGAATTCAAATATTGCTTTTTGTATTTTACCTTGAATGGTATTAGGGTTTTTTTGCTCCTGCCAACCGTAATAATTTTTTCCATCATATTCGATAGATAGTAAGATTCTCATAAAATATATTACAAATAATCTTTAATTAATAATTCTGCAATTTGAATACTATTATAAGCAGCGCCTTTTCTAATATTGTTACTTACAACCCACATATTAATACCATTTTTTATTGAAATATCCTCTCTGACTCTTCCAACAAAAACATCATTGCTATTTTCGCATTCATTTGCAGCGCATGGATAACCACCATTTTTATGCTCATCAACCAAAACAACATTACTATTTTCGCTGCTTAAAATATTTTTAACTTCATTAGCAGTAATATTTTCTTCTAATTCCAAATGAACTGCTTCCGAGTGACCATAAAATACTGGTACTCTTACAGTTGTTGGATTAACCTCTATATTACTATCTAAAATTTTTTTAGTCTCCCAAACCATCTTCATTTCTTCTTTGGTATAACCGTTATCCATAAATTTATCAATCTGTGGGATTACATTAAAAGCAATCTGTTTTGGGTAAACTTCACTTACTAATTTCTCGTTATTAACAAATGCTTGCACCTGTTTTTTTAATTCTTCTACCGCAGAATTACCCGAACCAGAAACAGCTTGATAAGTACAAACATTGATTCTTTTGATTTTACAAACTTCATGTATTGGTTTTATAGCAACTAACATTTGAATAGTTGAGCAATTTGGATTAGCTATTATTCCTGTTTCTTTATATTTTGAAATCTCGTTACTATTAACTTCTGGCACAATTAGTGGAATGTTATCTTCATATCTAAAAAAAGATGTATTGTCGATTACTACAGCATTATTTTTTGTTGCAATAGATGCATATTTTTTAGATATTTCTCCCCCTGCAGAAAAAAGGGCGATATCTGTTTCCTTAAAATTAAATTCTTCTAGTGAATCTATTTGATATTTATTTCCTTCAATAGTAATAATTTTTCCTTTTGATTTTTTGCTCGCAAGCAAATATAAATTATCTATGGGAAATTTCCTTTCTATTAATATTTTAATCATCATTTGGCCAACGGCACCAGTTGCACCAACTACTGCAATATTATATTTTTTACTCATTATTTTTCACCGCTTAATTTTTCTAAAATACAGTCACCCATAGATTGTGTAGATATATAATGTCCATCTATCGAAATATCTTTTGTATATTTTTTATCTTTCAAAACTAATTTTACTGCATTTAAGATACAATTATATATATCTGGTCTTTCAAATGTATGCTGGAACATCATTGCTACTGATAAAATTGTTGCAATTGGATTAACAATATTTTGCCCTGCTATATCTGGTGCTGATCCATGAATTGGCTCATATACCCCAAAATTTTTTTCGTTTAAAGAGGCTGACGGTAACATTCCAATAGATCCAGTTAAAACAGATGCTATATCTGATAATATATCTCCGAATAAATTTTCAGTAACAACAACATCAAACTGTTTTGGATTTTGAACTAACTGCATAGCTGCATTGTCTACATACATATGAGATAAATCTACATTTGGATAATTTTCAGATAATTTTTTTACTGTAGATCTCCAAAGCTGGGATACCTCTAGAACATTTGCTTTATCAACAGAGCATAACTTACCACTCCTTTTTTCCGATAACTTAAATGCGTAATCTGAAATCCTATTAATTTCTGACTCAGAGTACTTCATTGTATTGTACGCCTCAGTCATATTATTTTTATAGCCACGTGGCTCTCCAAAATATAAACCACCTACTAATTCTCTAATTATTACTATATCTAAATTTGAAATATACTCACTTTTTATTGGTGAAGAATTAGATAATTCAGCAAAAGATATTATTGGACGAATATTAATAAATAAATTTAATTTCTTTCTTAGCTCTAATAAACCTGATTCAGGTTTTTTTTCTTTTTCTAATGAATCATATTTGTTTCCACCAACAGCACCTAATAAAATTGCATCAGAATCTCTTATTTTATTTTTAGTTTCTTCTGGAAAGGGATTGCCAAATTTATCTACGGCAGCTCCTCCAAATAGTGCTTTTTCAATTTGCACATTCAAACTATAAATTTCAGAAACTGCTTTAATAACTTTAATAGCTTCTTCTGTGACTTCTGGACCAACACCATCACCAGGCAAAACTAATATATTCATTTTATTTTTCATTAAAAACCCAAGGCGTCTTATTTGACTGTTTGTTTTCGTATTCTATAATTTTATTTTTTAATTTTAAGGTCTCTGAAATATCATCTATCCCATTTACTAAAACCTCTTTTCTTCGATCATCAATATCAAATTTAATAAAAATATCCTTTGATGAAATAGTTTGGTTATTTAAATTTATAGTTAATATATTATTTTTATTTTTTATATCTCCTATGATCTTAATATAACTTTCTTGTTCAAGCTTTATCGGTAACAATCCGTTTTTAAAACAATTATTATAAAAAATATCTGCAAAGCTTGAAGATATTACCACTCTGAAACCAAAATCCATTAACGCCCACACTGCATGTTCTCTAGAGGAGCCACAACCAAAATTATCTCCTGCAACTAATATTTTTGCACCTTTAAATTTTGAATTATTTAAGAAAAATTCAGGATTTTTTTTTCTTAAACTATGATTATCTCCAAGATTACCAGGCTCTAAATATCTCCAATCATCAAATAAATTGTCTCCAAAGCCATCTCTTGTAACAGCTTTCAAATATTGCTTGGGTATAATAGCATCCGTATCGATATTTTTTCTATCAATATATGCTGCAACTGTACTAACTTCCTTAAATTTTTCCATATTTTTTATATATCTCTAACATCTACAAAATGCCCATGTATAGCTGCTGCTGCTGCAGTCGCAGGACTTACCAAATGTGTCCTTCCTAGTCGACCTTGTCTTCCTTCGAAATTTCTATTAGAAGTTGATGCACATCTTTCGTATTCACTCAATTTATCATCATTCATTCCTAAACACATAGAGCATCCAGGACTTCTCCATTCAAATCCAGACTTCATGAAGATTTTATCTAAACCTTCTTTTTCTGCTTCTTCCTTGACTAAACCAGAGCCAGGAACAATAATTGCGCTTTTGATATTTTTTGCAATTTTTTTATTTTTAACAATATCTGCTACGATTCTTAAGTCCTCAATTCTAGAGTTTGTGCAGGAACCAATAAATATTTTATCAAGCTCGATTGAGTTAACATTTTGCTTTTCTTTTAAACCCATATAATTGAATGCATTAATTAAATCTTGTCTTTTGTCTGAAAATTTTTCATCTTCTAGATCTGGTAGTTTGCCATCGACGTTTACTGCCATCTCTGGAGAAGTTCCCCAAGTAATCATTGGACTTGATTTACTAATATCTATATTTATTGTCTTATCATAATGTACGCCATGATCTGAAATTAAATTTTTCCAAAACTTTTTTGCTTCTGCAAGATTTTGTTCTTTTGGCGCGTATGGTCTATTTTGAACATATTCAATAGTTGTATCATCAACTGCAACGAGACCGGTTGTCGCACCAGCTTCAATAGTCATATTACAAAGAGTCATTCTTGATTCCATAGATAAATTTTTAATTGCGCTACCTGTATATTCAATAGCATAACCAGTACCTCCAGCTGTACCAATTTGACTAATTATTACTAGCGCTAAATCTTTAGAATAGAAGTATTTAGACATTTCGCCATCAACTTTTATATTCATATTTAAAGATTTTTTTTGTAATAAGCATTGAGTTGCAAGCACATGTTCAACTTCTGATGTTCCAATACCAAATGCTAGCGCAGCCAATGCGCCATGTGTGGATGTGTGAGAGTCTCCACACACAACCGTCATTCCTGGCAAAAGTATTCCTTGTTCTGGCCCAACAACATGGACAATACCTTGTCTTACATCATCAAGGTCAAATTTTAATAAGTCATTATTTTTACAATTTTTATTTAATGCATCTACTTGTAATTTTGAAATTGGATCCTTAATTCCATCATCTCTTTGAATGGTTGGAACATTATGGTCAGGCACAGCCATAATACTATTTTTATTCCATATATCTCTCCCAGCATGCTTTAAGCCTTCGAAAGCTTGTGGAGAGGTTACTTCATGAATTAAATGTTTATCAATATATATAAGACTATAACCATTCTCATATGTATGTATATGATGCTCGTCCCATAATTTGTCATATAATGTCTTTTTCATAATTTTAAAATAATTTAAGTATTCCTATGATTTGATTTTACTAAGATAAAGGACACAATAAAACCAAAAAAAGCAAATAATGAGGCATATAGATATACTGTAGACCCACCAGCTGATTCCCAAAGATATCCACTATAAAAGCTTCCGATAGAACCTCCTAATCCAAAACTTATACTAGAATATAATGCTTGTCCTCTACCTTGTAATTCACCAGTAAAATATTCATGTATTAAGGAAATAGATACAGCATGGTACATTCCATACGTAATTGCATGAAATAGAGTTGCAAGTATTACAATTCCAATGCTTTCCGGGAAAAATGAAATCAATAGCCATCTTAATGACGCAAATAAAAAACTAACAACAAATAAATTTTGTAGACCATATTTCGGAATCCATGAGGAAATTTTCATAAAAATTAGAATTTCAGCAATTACTCCAAGCGTCCAAATAAATCCTATTAGATTTGTGCTGTAGTTACTTTCAGATAAATATATTGCAAAGAAAGCATAAAATGGACCATGGCTCAATTGCATCAAAAAACATGACAATAGAATACCAATAACAACTGGTTTAAACACAATACTCATTAAAGAATTTTTATTTTTCTTTTGATGAATTTTAGTATTGCTAATATACAATGTAGTTACGAAGGTCAGAAATAAGAAAAATAAAATAAATAAAGGTACTATTTTTATACCAAAATAATTTGTTAAAGCAGACAATAAAAAAACTGACAATATAAAGCCCAATGAACCCCATAATCTTATTTGACTATATTTATTATATGACGAGCCTAACGAAGTCATTGTAACCGCTTCGAATTGAGGTAACGAAGCATTCCAGAAAAAACTAAAGAAAAAAATAAGAGAAACCATACCAATAAAGTTTTCAATAGATGATGCAAAGCTAAATATTAAAAAACAACTAAATGCTCCGAACTGGATTACCCTATGTCTTAATCCTGTTTTATCTGCTATCCATCCCCATAAGTTTGGAGCAATTATTTTTGTTCCAATCATAGTTCCAGTAATTATTCCGATTTCATACGGATTAAAATTTTTATAATTTAAATATAATGGCCAAAATGGTAAAAATGCTCCTAAAGAAGCGAAATAAAAAAAATAAAAAGATGATAGTTTTATATAAACTTTATTAAACATTATAGGAGAATCCAGAATATTCCCTTTGTAAATTTTATTTTTTTTCAATTGATGAATCCTTAAAAAAATTATTTGATAAATTATATATATATAAGTTTGTATATTTTCTAAACATAAAGTTTGATTATTTTTGAAAAATATTGAACTATTTTAAATTATAAATTTTGAGCTTTATGTCTCAAAGCGTGATCTACTAAAACTAAAGCAAGCATTGCTTCAGCTATTGGTACTGCTCTTATTCCAACACATGGATCGTGTCTACCTTTTGTTATAACTGTAGAATCTTTTCCTTCATTATTGATTGTCTTTCCTGGAATTCTAATACTTGAAGTTGGTTTAATTGCAATACTAGTCTCTATATTTTGACCAGAAGTAATACCGCCTAACGTTCCGCCAGCATTATTACTTAAGAAGCCATTCTTAGAATCAATTTCATCTCTATGCTCTGTTCCTTTTTGAGTAACAGATAAAAAACCAGCTCCAATTTCGACTGCCTTAACAGCATTTATACTCATCATTGCTTTTGCAATATCTGCATCTATTCTGTCAAAAACTGGCTCACCTAATCCTGCAGGCACATTTTTTGCTATTACATTTATTCTTGCGCCAATAGAATTTCCTTCTTTTCTTAATGCATCCATATAATCTTCAAGATCTTTAACTTTGCCCTTATCAGGAAAAAAGAATGGATTATTTTCTATATCTTTATAATTAATACTTTCAGCTTGTATTGGCCCAAGCTGAGACACAAATCCCTGAATTTCGACATTATATTTCTCTTTTAAATACAACTTAGCTATCGCACCTGCTGCTACTCTTGTTGCCGTTTCTCTAGCTGATGATCTTCCACCGCCTTTATAGTCTCTGTTACCATATTTTTTATCATATGTAATATCTGCATGGCCAGGCCTATATAAATCTTTTATATCGGAATAATCTTTGCTTCGCGCATCTTCATTATAAATAATCAAACTTATAGGTGTGCCGGTAGTTTTTCCATCAAAAACTCCTGATAAAATTTTTACTGTATCTGACTCTCTTCTTTGAGAGGTATGTCTTGTTTTTCCAGGTTTTCTTCTATCTAGATCTTTTTGAATATCTTTAATATCAATCTTGAGATTTGGTGGACAACCATCTATTATACAACCAATAGCTTCACCATGACTTTCGCCATAAGTGGTTACTTTGAATAATTGTCCGTGACTATTTCCTGGCATATCTTATTATACCAAAATTTATAGGTTATAAAAAATAAAATGAAAGAAAACTTAAAAAAACTTATTAATCAATTTAAAATAACTATTTTCTATATAGCCCCGCTTCATCTGATATCCAATATGACCTATAAAATATCAAGAATTGAAGAACCGGCTATAAAAAATATTTTAATAAGGATATATATCTCACTTTTTAATATAACTTTAGAAGAATATAAGTTAAAAAAGATAAATGACTATAAATCATTAAATGATTTTTTTACAAGGGAGTTGGATTTATCTTTTAGAAGAGAATTAGGAAATTTAGATTTTATTATCTCTCCTTGTGATGGGACGATAGCAAGTCATGGTCAGATCAATAAAAATACTTTTATACATGCAAAAGACCATAAATATTCAGTGAGCGAATTAATTCACGAAAATACCAATGATTTTGATAATGGAAAATTTATTAATATTTACCTTGAGCCTAAAGATTGTCATAGAATTTATATGCCAGGTGACGGTTTTCTTACAAAAATCACACACGTCCCAGGGACTCTTTACAGTGTAGCGCCATACGCTACTAAAGGAATTAGAAATTTATATGCGAAAAATGAAAGAGTGGTTATGTCTTTTGATAATGATAATTTCAAAATATCGATGATAATGATTGGTGCTGTAAATGTAGGCTGTATTTCGCTAAGTGATTATGGAATTATAGCCCCATCAAAACATAGGGATAGCGTTATAGCATTTAAAAAAGATGCTGATAAAAATTATTATAAAAAAGGCCAAGAAATTGGCATGTTTAATTTGGGATCAACAGTTATTATATTGATAAGTAAAAACGAAAGTATTTGGTCGGATAATATAGTTACTGACAAAAAAATATTAATTAGAGATGAAGTTTTAAAGTAAGTTATATTTTTACTCTAGAAACATATTCTTTAGATCTTGTATCTATTTTAATTAAATCATTTTGATTGATAAACAAAGGAACTTGGATTTCAACGTCGGTTTCTAAGATTGCAGGTTTAGTAGCTTTTGATGTTGTATCTCCTTTAAGTCCAGGCTCTGTATGCTTAATTTTAAGTTCCACAAATATTGGTAGTTCAACACCAATAGGATTATTGTTAAAGAAAGTAATTACACATTCTTCTTCTCCTTTAAGCCAATTCCTATTTTCTGCTAAAACTTCTTTGTTAATTGAGATTTGTTCAAAGTTTTCTAGGTCCATAAAAAAATAATTCTGATCATCGCTATATAAATATTGCATGTTTGATGTGTGAATATCTGCAGAATTAAGACTATCTCCGATTTTTAAGGTTTTTTCATTTACCCTGCCATTAATCAGATTTTTTAATTTTATTTTACTAAAAGCTTGTCCTTTACCTGGTTTATGGAAAGAATTATCAATAATTTCATAAGGATCATTGTTAATTAAGACTTTTAAACCGTTTTTTATGTTGCTTGTATTGTAACTTGCCATAAGGATTTAGCTATTTTTTAATAATGATTCGATTCTAGATTCTATAGGAGGATGGCTGCTAAATAAACTCTTGAATGTATTTTTATCTTTTCCAGATATTCCAAATGCCGCCATTTGATCTGGGAGTTCGCTAGTTGATTTAAGAGATAAAGTTTTTAAGGCTGATATCATTTTACTTGAGCCAACTAAATTTGCAGCTGAAGAATCAGCTTCATACTCTCTTTTTCTTGAGAACCACATAACAATCATACTTGCTAAAATAGAAAGAATGATTTGTGTAATAATACTTGTAATATAATATGCTGGGCCATGCCCTCTTTGAACTTTAAAAACAACTCTATCGACAATATGTCCTATAACTCTTGAAAAGAAAATAACAAAAGTATTTATTATTCCTTGTATCAAAGTCATTGTAACCATATCTCCATTTGAAATATGTGAAATTTCATGAGCGATTACTGCCTCTATTTCATCTCTATTCATATGATTTACAAGCCCAGAGCTTAATGCAACTAATGAATTATTTTTTGAAAATCCAGTTGCAAATGCATTCAATTGTTGAGATTTGAATAATCCAAATTCCGGAGTTTTTATGCCTACTTTTAAAGAAATTTCTTTTAAGGTAAGAAGTAACCACTTTTCTGTTTCATTAGATGGGGTGCTGATTATAATGACGCCCATACTTTTCTTTGCTAACCATTTAGATAATATAAGCGATATAAAAGAACCACTAAAACCAATAATGGCTGAAATAAAAAGGAGAGAATTTATGTTAAGATCTACGCCTTGCTCATCCAAGACTCCTTCAATACCAAACACAGACATTGAAATACTTAATATAAATAGTATTGCAATATTTGTCCCAAGAAAAAGTGCTATTCTAAGCATAAAAATAAAAAATTAATAAACAGTTAATATTCTTTAATATATTATTATAAAAATATATGAATATAAATAAATATTTAAAACCAGGACAAAGTATAAACGTTACAGCAGATGCTGGGACTGGCAAAACATGGATAATAATATCAAAAATTCTAAGGCTTTTATTAGAAGGTGAAAGTCCAGAAAAAATTACAGCAATTACATTCACAAAAAAAGCATCAGCAGAAATGAGAGACAGATTAAATGAAAAAATATCTAACTGGGCATATAAAGACGAGGAAAATTTAATAAAGGAACTTAAGGAAATTGGAATAAATAAAGATATAAATAACTACTTAAAAAGTGCAAAAAAATTATTTACTAAACTTCAATTAGACAATAAAGATATAAGAATTTGTACATTTGATTCATTTTTTACAGAAATTTTATCTCAATTATATTTAGAAAATGATATTTTTAATAATTTTGAAATTAACGACAAGTTAAATAGCAAATTATTTTCTCAAGAGGTTGAAAATAAAATATTTACTAATAAATATATAGAAAAAAATAAAAATTTCCAAGAAAATCTAAGATTTTTAATTAATCATGTGGGGAGTTTCGACAGTATTAAAAAATCAGTCATTGGCATAGTTGAAAAAAAAAATTATTACTTAGAAATTTCTAATAAAAAAAATTTTATAAACAAAAAATTTTTCGATAAAAATAAAAAATTTTTAGATTATAAAAAAAATTTTATTAATAATATTCATAGTTTATTTATTGAAAATAATTTTCAAAATATTTTTCCGGAGTTAGACTTAGAATATATTTTCTTGAATAAAAATGATGAGCAAGTCATTGAAAAAATATGCAGTATTTTTTTTACTAAAAATAGAACGATAAAGAAAAACAATGAGAAAATATTAAAAAAAAATAATATTGATATAGAGTTATTTCTTCAAGAAATTTATAAATTTGAAGAAAAAAATTTCTTCCTGATACAAGATGCTTGGAAAGAATTATCCAATACTTTCTTTACTGAATATCAAAATTCCTTAGAAAGGAATAATCTTTATGATTTTTCTGACAAAACCTCATTATGCTTCAATAATTTAGCAAAGCATGAAGATGAAAGTTGGATTTTTTATAAAATTGCAAATTCTATTAACCACTTACTTATTGATGAATTCCAAGATACTAATTATATACAATGGAAAATAATTAAAATTATTCTTAATGCTGTTCACAGTCTTGGTGAAAACTCGAGTGTAACAATTGTCGGTGACGAAAAACAATCTATTTATGGATTTCGTGGATCTGAACCAAAACTGTTTCATATTGCAAAAAAGTATAACAATGACAGATTTGGTGCTATAGATTTATATCTCAACCAATCAAGAAGGTCTTCAGAGAATATTGTCGATTTTGTAAATATAGTTTTTCCTAATGTAAAAAATTTTAACACCAAGCTAAAAAATGATAATGAGGTTAGTATAAATTATATTGGAAATGATAGCGAAAAATTAAATATTAAGGACATGATTTTAAAAGAGACAAATTTTATTGCTAGACAAATAAAAAGTTTAGTGGAAGACAAAGGAATAAAATATCACGATATAATGATTTTAGTAAGAGGTAGAACACATATTAAGGACATGGAAGACATATTAATTTCAAATTCTATTCCTACTTCTACAAACTTAAAAAAAACGTTACTTGATAATAAAGAAATAAATGATATTTACTTATTGTTAAGACATTTAATTTTAGATCATGAGGAAACAACTGGAGATTTATATTCGGTACTAATTTCTCCAATATTCAATTTTCCCGTCAATGAAGTAAATAAAATAAATATTAGCAATATTAACGACATTAAGAATTTTATTGAAAAAAGTAAATACAATAATTTATATAACAATTGGAAAAGTCTAGTTGGGCTAATTCCAATGCATGATCTAATTGATAAAATATATAGTGATCTAGATATTACCAAATTATATGCTGGCGATAATAAAATTAAAAATATAGAGATAAATAATAATTTTTTAAATTTTGTCAATATGGCTTTAAAAATGAATCATGGAAGATTTTTAACCCCTTTCCAGTTTTTATGTCATATAGAAAAAATTAAAGACATAAAACAAGAAATCGAAAGTGTAGATTCAGATTGTGTAAAAATACAAACTATACATTCTGCTAAAGGACTTGAATCAAAAGTGGTAATTCTTGCGCAAACTTATAGAAAAACTACAAATAACAAAGATATCATTTTTCCGATTTTCAATGATGATTTAGGATGTGAAGACTTGATTTATAACCCAAATATTTTTAAAAATAATCCTTTAATAGAAAAAATATTTTATAAAAATGTTAGTAAACGCTATCAAGAAGAAGAAAATCTTTTATATGTAGCTTGCACTAGAGCGATGGAGATTTTAATCGTAAATGGATTTAAAGAAAAAAATAGCTGGTTTACTAATTCCTTATTTTTTGAATAACCTCGTCTGGACTCATATAACCCTGAATTAATCTTCCATTTGGAAGATATATTGATGGAGTTGAACCCACGCCAATACTGCTTATTAGCTCCTGGTGCTTTTCTATAGGATTATCACACGTTTTACTTGGGATGTTCTCTTCATTTTTTAGCTTTGTAAATGCTTCATTTTTATCATTAGAGCACCACGCAGATATAATTTTTCTTTTTGAGCTTGTTTTTATTGTAAATACTAAATATCTAACCTTGATTCCATTTTTAATATAAATTGGTATATCGTTATGGAATTTTCTACAGTATGGGCAATCTATATCAGTTACAACATTGATATAATCTTCTTTACTACTTCCATATGAAAACATTTTTTCGTCTGGGATATTATCTAGTAAATTTTTTCTACCTTCAGCAGCAGAAATTTCAGTAAGATTTGTGAACACATAAGAATTATTTTCTTTTTCTACTTTTTGAATATTGCCACTCTCAAAAATATAATTTCCATCACTCGTTATATAAACTATTTCTCCACCATAATGGATTTCATAAATATTTTTTATTTCGGTTTTTTTTATCTTATCAAATTTTACAGATGGAAAAATTTCATTCATTTTTTTTTCAAGTGATTTAATAACAGAGTCACTTGAATAAGCTATTTGATTTGAAAAAATAAAGAAAATTGAAAAAATAATTAATTTTATTAGGCTCTTGGATGATTTTTGCAATGTAACTCCTTTAATTCGTTCTTGGCAATATGGGTATATAATTGTGTTGTTGATAGATCACTATGTCCAAGCAATAATTGAACAACTCTTAAATCTGCTCCATTATTAATCATATGCGTTGCAAAAGCGTGTCTCAAAGTATGGGGTGATAAATGAGCATCAATTCCTACTAGTGCTGCATATTTTTTAAGTATATGCCAAAATGAATGCCTTGTCATTTCTTTACCTCTGTTGCTTAAAAATAATGAGTCAGTTCTTTTGTTTTTTATAAAATCAGATCTAAAATTATCTATATAATTTTTTAAAAATGATAAAGCATAATCATTAATTGGAATTATTCTCTCTTTTTTACCTTTACCCATCACTCTCAAAAAGTTACTTTCCATTACAACTTGAGAAAATCTTAAAGAAACCAACTCTGAAACTCTTAAACCGCATGCATATAAAATTTCTAACATTGCTTTATCTCTTGCACCAAATCTAGTTTTTGTATCTGGCGCACCGAGAAGCTTGTCAACACTTTCAACGTCAATCGTGTGAGGTAAGGTTTTTACCTTTCTTGGACTTTCGATATTCTCAGCAGGATTAACTTTGATGTGGTTATGAGATGACAAATAAACAAAAAATTTTTTTAAAGATGATATTAGCCTCATTATACTTCTTGAAGATATTCCATCTTGAAGCCTTTTTGATATAAATGTATTAAGATGTGATTGCTGAATATCAGATATTTTCAATTTATTTTCTTTAATAAATACTAAAAAAAATTTTATATCGTTCTCATAAGATATCAAAGTATTTTTTGATAAGCCCTGCTCAGCCCATGCATTATCAAGAAAGCCATCTAAATAATCATTGTATAATTTATTTTTCATATATCACGTATTATAATAAATTATTTATCACACTTTTACAATTTGGAAAAAATTATGATATATATTTCTTTATGGAGAAGAATTGCTTCAATAATTTACGACTTTGTCTTAATATTTGCAATTCTTATGATTATGTCGATCCCTTTTTTTAGCTTTAATATTGAAGATAGCTTTACTCTTAAGATAACAATGCAAATTTATTATTACCTAATAATTCAATATTTTTTTGTATGGTTTTGGGTAAACAATGATGGAACCTTAGGTATGAAAACTTGGAAGATAAAAATTAGTGACAACCAAGGTAAAAAAATTACTTATAAAAAGGCTATTATAAGATTCAATATTTCAATATTGTCGATATCACTTTTTGGGTTCGGTTTTTTTCTATCAATATTTCATAAAGAAAAAAAGTGTTTGCATGATATTATTTCGAAAACAGTTTTAACAAAGGTTTAATTCCATGGTATTTATTAATAATTATTATACTTAGTGATAATAGAATAATTATTGGAAGAAAAGATCCAATAAATGGGGGAATATCAATGATAATAGATAGTTTGTTTAAAGTTTGATTAAATAAAAATAATGCTACGCCGGTTAAAATCCCAATAAATATTCTCTGACCATAACTTGCCGTTCTTATACTTGAATGAACAAATGGGGTTGTTAAAAGAAACATAACGAGACAAGAAAGAGGAATAGAAAACTTTGACCAAAAAGCCAGCTCATAGTTTTTAGATTCCATAGAATTGTTTTTCAAATATTGTATATATTTTTTTAATTGCAATAAGGTCATTTGATTTGGTTTTATAACCATAATATCAAACAGATCTAAATCAATAAATTCTTCAAATGTTGTTGCCTCCTCATTAACAACAACTACGTCCTTATTTTTAAAGTTTGTTGAAGTTATATTTTCCATATACCAACGACCGTTTTTATAATAACCTTCTTCAGCGTATATAGACTCCATTAATTGTTGCTTTTCATTAAAACGATATAAAGAAATTTCTTGGACTATTTTATTTGGATAAACTTTTGCGATATGTATAAAACTATTATTACTTTTTATCCATATGCCATCAGTATTTTTCATACTTAATCTGGTAGATTCACCTATATTTTTTACATTGTTTGCTAATTGCTGACCTTTTGGTGCAATAAATTCTCCTATTAGAAATGTTAAAATTACAATTACCATTCCAGTTTTTAATGTAATAAGAGTAATTTGTATAAAAGACAAGCCACATGATTTTGCAGCATTAAGCTCACTAGTGCTTGAGAGTTTACTTAACCCTATTAGGCTTCCCATTAATGTTGCTATTGGCAAAACTTCATAAACATTCTGAGGCATATTCAATATTACATATGTAAAAGCAAGAATTATTGAATATTCACTATTAACTTTCTTAATTTCATCAACTAAATCAAGTAATCCAACAACAATTACAAGTACGCCCAATACTGCAAATATTGAAATTAGGATTTGTTTCGCAATGTATTTATCAAGAATTTTCATATTTTAGTTTTTAGTTTTTAGTTTTTTAAAAAGCATTAAAATTTCTTTTGGATTTTTTATTTGATATTTTTTTAATTTATAAATGGTGTAACATAATAACAAGGCTATAAAATGAACCCACCACGTTCCAATTATACTAAATATTAATGATTCTTTTTGAATTTGATTCACAGAAACAATAACTAGATTTGAATACAAAAAATAAATTATTATTGCCGAAAGAAGATTTGAATATTTATTTTGTCGTGGGGCTACATCACCAAAAACAAAGGCGAATAAGATTAAAATAACGACAGATAAAGGTGCAAATAATCTCCATTGAATTTCTGCGTTTGAAAAAGGCCTATTTTCATCAACAAACAAATCAAATATGTTTTTCATTCTATAGTTTAACGAAAAATCTGGCGCAGTATTTAATAATTTAACTTCATGTTCATCATATTTCATTACCTGAAAATTACCATTGCCAGGAGTTCCAGTATATCTTTGACCGTTTTTCAAAACTAATCTTCTTACGCCGTCTTGTAAAAACTCTTCTCCCTCCTCTGCAGTTTCAATAGAAATTTTATTATTTTCTGAGCTTTTTATAAAAATTCTTTTTGATATATCATTTTCAATATTCTCAACAAAAATTATCCAGTTTTTATCTTTCATTTGAATAAATTTTCCAGGATTAGTTAAACCGATTTCCGATGTTGATGCCGCTTCAATTTTCTTTTTTTGTATTTCTGTTATTAAGTATGGCGAAGTAAATATATTTAATAGAAGAATTACTGCAAAAGACGGGATTGAAATCATAATAAAAAATTTTGTAAATACTTTCTTATAGTTTCCTGAGGCTTTTAATGCATATATTTCACTATCTCTGTAAAATTTTGACAAACATATTATCAAGCCTATCATTAGCGCAAATGGTAATAATAATATTGTTGACTTTGATGTACTTAAAAATAGCAATGAAAAAACCATTCCAATATCAAATCTTCCATCTACAACAAGTTCTAAAAGCTTAACAAACAATCTTCCGACAATAACTAAAATTAAAACTGATAAAACTGAGATAAATGAAAATATAAAGCTCTTGAGCATATATTTATCTAATATTGTTAATTCTGGATTAAGCGATAAATTCTTTAGATCTGAAAGGTTAGGTTTTTTAAATAATTTTTTACATAAAACTAAACATATTGTTTTGTTTTTTAAAATTATAGATATTATTTTCTTTTGAACTTGATATAATTTTAATTTACATGACTCGTAAATATCCAGCCATTTTTCTATATTTTTGGTATATTTAGAGTTAATTTTCATAATCATTAATTACAAAGAGGCAATATATTATGCAATACGATTTAACTGACAATATAACATCAAAAAGCACTAAAGGGTCAGCTATATTTGGAGTATTTTCCGATAAAAATGTAAACACCCTTTCGAAGTCAGTTAGCGCATCAGATTTAAAGGCAATAAAGGGTATCATTAATAATTCCTCATTTGAAGGCAAAATTAATCAAAACCTTTGTATATATGAAAGCTCTAATCAAAGGATAGAAAAAATCTATTTAGTTGGATTAGGTGATAAAGATAAATATAATGAAAAAAAATTTTTGAAGTCTGTAATAAGCTCATGCGAACTTTTCAAAAAAGAAAATCTTAAAAATATTTATTTTTGTATTGATAGTTTTATCTCAAGTGATATTAGTTTAAATTGGGCAGTTAGGAATATTTCAATACATATTAATGGAATTGATTATGAATACAATGATACAAAAAATAAAACTAAAAATAAAAATCCTTACAAAATTTCTAAATTCATTTTTAAATTTAATAGTATAAGAAAAAATTACAAAGAAAATATAAAGAAATATTTTGCGCAGGGTGCCGCAATAGCTAATGGAATTAAACTTGCAAAAAATTTAGGTGATCTTCCAAGTAATATTTGTACGCCTACATACCTAGCGAATACTGCAAAAAAACTAGGGAAGTCAAACAAGAAACTAAATATTAAAATTCATAATGAGAAAGAAATGAAATCAATGGGAATGAATTGTTTATTATCTGTTGGAAATGGAAGTGAAGAACCATCAAAATTGATCACAATAAAATATAATGGTGCAGGAAAAAATCAAAAACCAATTGCTCTTGTTGGCAAAGGAATAACTTTTGATACTGGAGGAATTTCAATTAAGCCAAGTAATGGCATGGATGAAATGAAATATGACATGTGTGGCGCGGCAAGTGTATTAGGAACAATGAAAGCAATAAGCGAATTAAATTTAAAAATTAATGTTGTTTGTGTTGTTGCATCTGCAGAAAATATGCCAAGTGGTACAGCAACAAATCCTGGAGATGTTGTAACAACAATGTCAGGGCAAACTGTTGAAATACTTAATACCGACGCAGAAGGAAGGTTAGTTTTATGTGACGCTCTTACATATGTATCACGATTCAAACCGAAACATATTATAGATGTTGCAACGCTTACAGGTGCTGTCCTAGTTGCCTTAGGTAAAGTTGCAAGTGGGGTACTTTCGAATGATGAAAAGCTTACTGAAAAAATAAAAAATAGCTCCAATATTAGTCACGATTATGTTTGGGAGTTACCAATGTGGGAAGAGTTTCAATCAGAGCTGGACAGTAATTTTGCCGATATAGCAAATATTGGTAAAAGATATGCTGGAACTATTACAGCCGCATGCTTTTTATCAAGATTTACGGAAGAATTTAGTTGGGCTCACCTTGATATAGCTGGTACGGCATGGAACGAAGGTGCAAATAAAGGTGGAACTGGAAGGCCAGTATCTTTACTGACTCATCTTTTATTAGAAGATGCTAAATCTTTATAAAAAATATCTTATCAATTAATTAAACTATATGGCTGATAATAAATATAATCCTGCAGAAATTGAAGGAAAATGGTATGAAGAGTGGGAAAAAAATAAAATTTTTTCACCGTCTGATATAGGTAACCCCTACTGCATAATGATTCCTCCCCCTAATGTTACTGGCACACTTCACATGGGCCATGCTTTTCAAGTAACGTTAATGGATATTTTATGCAGACATCATCGAATGCTTGGAGATAAAACTTTGTGGCAAGCTGGTACTGACCATGCCGGAATAGCTACCCAAATGGTTGTGGAAAGAAAACTTACTGCACAAGGAATCTCAAGAAATGATCTAGGAAGAGAAAAATTTATAGATCAGGTTTGGGATTGGAAAAGCCAATCAGGCGACATGATTAGTAAGCAACTGAGGAGAATGGGCGCATCTCTTGATTGGGAAAGCGAAAGATTCACCATGGACGAAGGTTTATCAAAAGCTGTAAATAAAGTTTTCATTGATCTTTATGAAGAAGGTCTTATTTATAAAGGCAAAAGATTGGTAAATTGGGATCCAGTTTTACAAACAGCTCTATCTGACTTAGAAGTTATTTCTTCAGAAGAAGATGGAAAAATATGGCAAATAAAATATTTTATAGATAATGACTCGGATGAATATCTTGAAATTGCAACCACAAGACCAGAAACAATTTTAGGAGATACAGCGGTTGCAGTTAATCCAAATGATGAAAAATACAAAAAATATATCGGGAAAAACGTAATTGTACCAATCACAGGTAAGGTAGTCCCTATAATTTCTGACGAATATGTGGACATTGATTTTGGAACAGGATGTTTGAAAATAACTCCAGCACATGATTTCAATGACTATGAATTAGCAAAGAGGCATAACTTAGAAATTGTAAATATTTTTGACGCGTCAGCAAGAATAAAATGCGAAACTAAAGAATATAATAACCTTGATAGATTTGAAGCGAGAAAGAAAATTCTTTTAGAACTTGAAGAAACCGGATATCTTTTAAAAACCACCAAGCACAAAATGTTAATCCCAAGAGGTGATAGAAGTCACGCAATCATAGAACCATTAATGACAGACCAATGGTATGTAAAAATTCAATCATTAGCTGATGAAGCAATTAAATGCGTTAAAGAAGAAGAAATAAAATTTGTACCAAAAAATTGGGAAAAAACTTACTTTGAATGGATGAATAATATTCAAGATTGGTGTATTAGCAGACAGTTATGGTGGGGTCATAGGATACCTGCATGGTATGACGAAGAAAAAAATATATTCGTAGGAAAAAGTGAGGAAGATGTAAGAAAGAAGTATGATTTAAAAGATAATATAGATTTAACACAAGATGAGGATGTCTTAGATACATGGTTTTCTTCATCTTTATGGCCTTTTTCTACTTTAGGCTGGCCAGATGAAACAGAAAGAGTAAAAACTTTTTACCCAACAAGTGTTTTAATAACGGGATTTGACATAATTTTTTTCTGGGTTGCAAGAATGATAATGATGGGTAAAAAATTTGTTGGTGAAATTCCGTTTAAAGAAATATATGTTCATGGTTTAGTAAAAGACTCCTCTGGTAATAAGATGTCAAAATCCAAAGGGAATATTATTGACCCAATAGATTTAATTGATGGAATTGAGTTAAACGATCTTATTAATAAAAGAGCCTCAGACTTAATGCAACCTGAGATGTCTGAAAAAATAAAAAAAAATACAAAGAAAGAATACCCAAATGGAATAGATTCGTATGGAACAGATGCCTTAAGGTTTACATTTGCCTCTCTTGCAAGCAATGGAAGAGATATAAATTTTGATCTAAAGAGAGTTGAAGGCTATAGAAATTTTTGTAATAAATTATGGAATGCTGCAAGATTCGTAAAATTACAAAAAAACGAAATCGAAAATAATAGTGGTCAAACCAATTTTCAAGACGAAGATTTATGGATTAGAGATAAACTTGCAAAATTAATAGAGGATACAAACGAGAATTACAAGAATTATAGATTTGACTTCGCTGCTAAAGGTTTATATAACTTTATATGGCAAGATTACTGTAGTTGGTATATAGAGATTTCAAAATCAAAGCTTAACAGTGATAATATTGATAAAAACCAAAAAAATATAATAGTTTATAATCTTAGAGAAGTTCTTAAAAATATTTTACTATTGCTTCATCCTATCATGCCATTTATAACCGAAGAAATTTATAACGATATTTTTAAAGAAAAAAAATTTTTGCAAAATAATACTTATCCAGATATACGTAAATTTTCGACAGAAAAGTCTGTTGAAAATATTAATTGGATGATAGAAATTATCTCCGCGATAAGAAAAACTAGATCCGAGATTGGTGTAAAACCAAATAAAGAAATTGAAATTATGGTAACCGGCGAAAATGATAAAGATAAACTATATTTTAAAAGCCTATCTTTTTTAATTATGAGTTTAGCTAAAGTTAAAAATATTAGTTTTAAAAAGGCCGATGAAAGCAAAAATTACTACACATGCGTATCAAACAACTTAAAAATCTTAATACCTTCATCTGACTTAATTGATATAAAATTAGAAACTGATAGATTAACTAGAGAAAAAGAAAAGTATATTAGCCAATCAGCTGGTATTGAAGAAAGATTATCTAAATCTGAATTTATAAACAACGCTCCTGGGCATATAGTTGTAGCAGACGAACAAAAGCTTAAAGAGTTAAAATTACAAATTCAAAAAATTGATGACCAATTAAAAAATTATTCTAAATAAATATAACTTACGCTATATTCATATTTAGTATGCCTTCCATTTTTTCTGCAGTCTCGGACTTGCCTGTTCTGCTATCACCAATCATCGCTACTGTTACATCAACTTCTTGCGGATTGTTTCCTAATTTTTCTCTTTTCTTAACTGCAAATTCTTTTACAGAAACTATTAACGATTCTGCAAGGCGTGTTGGGCCTTCCTGCTCTATTTCTTCTCTATTATTAAATCCACACTCAAGAACTTTTTCATCTGTATTTCCTTCATAAACACCTGCCATTAGCATGCTATATGCAACACCAACTTCCATGTCACCTCTTTTTACTAGTTTTTCAATGCTTGATATTAGTTCTTCTTCAGTATCAGTGTATTTCTCATATAAATCTTTATGTAGAATTGTGCCATCATTATCTTTTAATAATGGAAAAGGATTTGCCCAATAGCTTATTTCGGTGCCACCCCTGCCGGTCTGTGTACTTCCTGCGGCACACCTTCTTCCATCATGAAAATGAATAATTGCATCTTTGACTGGCATATTTGTATCAACCATAGTTTCTCCAGGTTTTTTTAGATCATAATTGTTTATATATAACAAAAGATCTAAATCACTGCCTGTAGAAACTTCTTTTTCTTCTGCAACAGGAACTATTTGCCTAGCGTTTGTTCCAGCTGAAGCGTTATAACCTATCTCTCTTCCAACCAATTGCAGTTTTGCTTGCTCACTAAACCCATCTAAACAAGCGAAAGCTCCGATTTCAGTACCAAAAAACTTCAGTGTTTTTAATTTATCATTATCTTTTTTATAAAATTCTGCCTTACCCATATCATCTGCTTTAATATAAATATCAGATATAAATGGCTCATCAGTATCTTTATCAAATCCAACAACATATCTATTACATCCACAATGTAATGGGAAGTCGCCTTTAAGAATAGCAAGAACATTGTGCAACGTTAAAATTGGTTTCTTACAGTAACCAAAATACCCGTATTCTGGAAGCTTAGGTACCATTCCTATAAGCAAATCATCTTCTTTGTCATGATAAAAACCTAAATCTTCTTTTTTTGCATCTGGAAAACCAAAGAAAAATATTCCATCTGGTTTTTTATCAATAAAATTATTATCTATTTTATAAAGCGGAAATAAATTTAATAACCCTGGCTCCATTTCTATACACCCTCTTGATTTATGTATATAAGCTATTATTAACCATTTTCCAACGCTTAATGGAACTGCTACCCAGTCTTCAGGATCATAGCCATCTAAGTCTAAAGGATTGTGCTCTAATTCATAAAATGGAAACGCCCTTTTATTTACTGAAGTTTCATAATGTACTCCAGTTTTTATATCAGCTGTTACAGTTAAATTTGTATGGGCTAGTTTAGAATATGCTGAAGGAATATTAGAAAAATGACCAGATATTTCCCCAGCTGTTACATTTGGGGACGCATCTAAGCCATGAGATCTTGAGACACCGTGGCCAAGTCCAACTTTATCAAGCAACATTCTTCTTGTATTTATAATTAACTCAGAAAGATTTTCTGCCTTATCTGAAATTTTTGTTTTAAAAGATTTTTGAGATTCTGTACTTGTTGTAATTATTTCATTATTAAGTCTCACTAACCTTGAAAAACTTTTATTTCTATAATGGTGGTAACACCCATCTAAAAATCTAACAATTGCCCTATCTCTTTCTAGCTCTTTACCTGATGCATCTCTTTCAAATATTTGTAAGATATCTTTTAATGATAAGTTAGCTATTAAATCTTCTTTTTGCTTTGCTTCTTGAGAATGCTTTTCGCCTTTTTTTTCAAGATCCTCAAGATATTCTTTTTTATATATTTTTAAATATCTTGCAAAAGCAAAACTTCTAAGTAGTTGTTGCGGTGTTGAACAGCTGTCTTTAATCTCTAGTATTGACTCCACAATTAATTTCCCCTTATTAATTTGAGTTGCTCATCCTTGATTAAATTATAATTTTCCTTTTAATATATAGTGTTAATTTAACTAATAGACTATATTATCAAAAATAAATAAATAATATTATTGAATTTATGAATCAAATTATAAGTAAAATTTATCCAAAGACTAAAAACTCTAGATATGCGGTAGATTCCGTATATTTAAGAAAAAGACTTATTTTTAAAAAAAATCATGATAAACCAATGTATTACGCAAATTTCTTAACAAGTCTTGATGGCAGAATAGCCACATACAATGATAAATATAAGCAATTATTGACCCCTCAAAGTATTAAAAATAATGTTGATTTTCAGCTATTTTGCCAACTTCAGGCGCAAGCAGATTGTTTGATCACAAACACTCACTATATGAAAGGGCTGGATATTGGCTATTATGGGGATATTCTCTCTACAAAAGATCAAAAATTGAAAAAATGGAGAAAAGAAAATAATCTATATAGTCAAAAAATTATAATTTTGAGTAATTCTTTAAACTTCCCCATAAGTGACAAAACAGAAAAATATAAAGAAGAAATTATAGTTTTAACTACATCAAAAAATAAAAATAAAATAAAAAAATTTCAATCAAATGGTTATAAAATCTTAAAGTTTTCTGGGAAAAACATTTCTGCGAAACAGTTGGATAATTTTATAGTCAAAAATAAATTTAACTCCATATATTTTATAGCTGGCCCAACAATTGTTGAACAATTTATAAGTAAAAACCTTCTTGATAAATTATATTACAGCACTAGTATAAGAATGATCGGCACAACAAAATATGATACTATTATTCGTGGTAATTTTTTAAAAAAAGCAGTCAATCTGAAATTATCAGAAATGTATATATATGAAGAAAAAGGGAAGATTAATGAACAAACACTATTTCAAATTTTTAACGCAAAGGAAGAATAAATGCTAATAGAATTATTATCGAATTATGGATTATTTCTACTCAAAACAATAACAATTGTAGTAAGTATTTTATTAATCATAAGTGCTATTATAAATAGCAAAAAAAGTAATACTGACGTTAATTTGACTGTCAAAAACATCAATATAGAATTAGATGAATTAGAAAAAAGTATAAAAAAAAATATTTTTAATAAATCAGAATTTAAAAAATTTCTTAAATTAAAAAAGAAGTCTCAAAAAGATATTGAAAAAAAATTATTTGTTTTAGATTTTAAAGGAAATATCAGAGCAAGCGAAATTGTATCTCTGAGAAGGGAAATTTCTGGAATACTTCTATCATACAAAAAAGGTGATGAAGTTCTTTTAAGACTTGAAAATTCTGGCGGCACCGTTCATGAGCATGGCTTAGCTGCATCACAACTAAAAAGAATCAAAGATAATAAGATCCCTTTAACTATTTGTGTAGATAAAGTTGCGGCAAGTGGCGGATATATGATGGCGTGTGTGGCTAATAAAATTTTAGCCTCGCCATTTGCAATTATTGGATCTATAGGAGTTTTGGCACAAGTTCCAAATTTTAATAAATTACTTAAAGATAAAGGAATAAATTTTGAACAACATACAGCTGGGAATTATAAAAGAACAGTGACTATGTTTGGTGAGAATACAGATGAAGATAGAAAAAAATTAAACGAACAACTTGAGGATATCCATGTTTTGTTCAAAGATTTTATAACAAGTCAAAGAAAAAATGTTGATATAGATAAGGTCTCAACAGGAGAGTATTGGTACGGAAAAAGCGCATTAGATCTTAACCTAGTTGACGGCATAATGACTAGTGACGAGTATATTTTATCTATGCGAAATAAATTTGATATTATTTTAATAAAATATAAACCTGTAAAAACTTTGTCTGATAAGATATCTAAGTTTTCTTCAGATTTAACAAAAAAAACTTTTAATGTGTTTGAACAAAAAAACCACGATAAAGATATTTTCAAATAATACCTTTTTTAATAATTTCAATAATCCCGTCTCTTATTGCTCGAGCTATTTTATTCTGAAATTTTTCTGTTCGAAGCTTTTTTTCTTCTTTTGGGTTTGACAAAAAAGCTGTTTCAATTAGTAATGACGGTATATCTGGTGACTTGAGAACAACAAAACCAGCTTGGCCGGTAGTATTTGAATGTAATTTTGAAACTTTTTTTAATTTACTAAGCATTATTCTTGATGCTTTTAGACTAGTTTCGATAGTCACGCTTTGAGACATATCTAATAAAACCTCAGCAATATCATTATCTTTATCATCAATGCTTGCTCCACCTAATAGATCTGATGAGTTTTCTTTATTTGCAAGCCACTTCGCAGCTTCACTAGAAGCTCCGTGTTGTGACAAGACATAAACTGAAGAACCTCTTGCTTTTTTATTTTTTGCCGCATCAGCATGAATGGATAAGAATAAATCTGCTTTGTTTCTTCTTGCAATATTAATTCTCTGTCTTAACGATATATATGAATCCTTATTTCTAATTAAGATTGGTTTAATATTTTTTTCTTTTTTCAGAAGAGAATATAATTTTTTTGAGATAGATAATACAATATCTTTTTCAAGAGTCCCTCTTTTTCCTACAGCTCCAGGATCTCTTCCTCCATGACCTGCATCAATAGCAATTACAACTTTATGCTTACTTAAATTTTTTAATTTATTTTTTATTTTTGATAATTTCGATACCTTCTTATCAAAATATATGTCAACAACAAGTCTGTGATTATAGCTATCTTTCGGATCCAAGATAAAATATTTATATGTAAAATTTTTTGAAGATACGAAATTAAATTTTATATTATTCTTATTTTTTATTAGCTTAGAAGATATTGTATATTTTCTATCAAATTTTGGTTTTATAAATTTTTCAGAAGTTCTTATATTTCTTAAATTAATATTAAGTTCATTTTTTTTTGAAATTTTATCAAATTTAAAATTAATTTTTTTATTTGCGTCAAATACTATCCTTAATTTTTCAATGTTGGAATCATATGATTTCCTAATTTTATTTAATTTATTATCTGATAGTGCTTCTGAGGGAAAAAGTAAAAATAATAAAAATACGGGAATTAGGGTTTTAAAAATTCTAGATATTGTATTTAATGATAAGGTCATTTTATAAGTTTTTTAATATTTTCTTACCTATGTTTGATTGGCCTTCAAAACTTATTTCTCTATTATTTTTTTCTTTTGGTATATTTATTTCTATAATAATATCAGAGTTGCTCATTAATTTTAAATCGTTTTGAATCCATTCTATTAGTATCAAGCTGTTGTTTGCTTGGTAGTCTTGATAATCTAGATAATATTCCTCATCGTTTGTTATTCTATATAAATCTATGTGTGCAATTTTAGCATTTTCATATTCATACTCTTCTACAAGACTAAAAGTTGGGCTTTTTACTGCCTCATCTTCTTTAAAACACTTTATTAAATTTCTTATAAATACTGTTTTTCCAACACCCAAGTCCCCTTTAAATCCTATTATCAATGGTAAAACTATTATATTTGAAAATTCTTTTGCTAATTTTTGTGTTTGCCCCTCTGTTTCTAATGTTATTTTCATATTTTTAAGAAAAATTATTTAATTTTTACAATGATAGATTGCAACATTGTATATCAAAGAATAGAATAGTGACGATTAAATATTTTTATTTGGAGGTAAAAATAATGAATCCTTTAAAATCAATACCTATGACCGTCGGTCTGGGTTTCATACTAGCAATTTTAATTAGCCTTTCTATTGAGCATGTTGGGCCTGGAATGCCTCTTTGGTCTCTTGTAACTTGGCTTCACGTATTTTTTGGTATTATTTGGATAGGATTATTATATTACTTTAACTTTGTTCAAGTCCCAGGTGTTGCTGCGGCATTAGCTGATAAAGAAGGTCCTGGCCCTGCTGCTATAAATAAATATGTTGCGCCTACTGCTCTATTTTATTTCAGATGGGGCGCTTTGTTAACTTGGATAACAGGTGCGGCAGCTCTTCACTATAGTGGTATTGGTGTTCATAATGCTTTTGCACTTCAAACCGGTGCTGAAGTTATTGGAATAGGAGCTTGGTTAGGAACAATAATGTTATTCAATGTATGGGGTTTAATCTGGCCAAATCAAAAAAGAATCTTAGGTATTGTTGAAGCAACTGAAGCACAGATTGCTAAAGGTAAAGTAGTTGCTTTAATGGCATCTAGAACAAACACTTTGTTGTCTATACCAATGTTAATGTGTATGAGCAGTCATATGCATGGTTTACCATTATAAAGTTGAATTTAAAAAAATTTAACAGTAATATTTATTTACGGCAGCATAAGCTGCCGTTTTTTATTTGAAATCATATATATGGATATAAAAGAGATAAAAACAAAAGGCTATGAACGAGTAGTACGTGGCTGCGATGAAAAAAATAATTTTAACGCTTTTATAGCTATCCATACTTTAAAAAATGGCCCTGCGTTTGGCGGAATACGTTATTTTAATTATAGAAATAACGAAAGAGCATGCCTAGACGTAATGAAACTTGCAGAGGCTATGACTGAAAAATGTATTGTTGCTGGCATTAATATGAGTGGCGGCAAAACAGCAATACAAAAAAGTTTTTATAAAAATAATAAAGCATTTAAAGTTGATCAAAAAAATTTTTACCCGTGTTTAGGTGAGTTAATAAATTATCTTAATGGAGATTATTATGGTGGTCTTGATGTTGGTTTTGATTACACGATGTTACAAAAATTAACAGCCTATACTGACTTTACAACAAAATATTCTAATCCTGATATCGGAAGCTTATGCACAGCATTTGGGGTTTATAATGCTATAAAAGCTGGAGTTAAGTTTAAATTAAAAAAAGATTCAGTAAAAGGTTTAAAAATTGCAATTAAAGGAGTTGGGAAAGTAGGTTTCCAACTATCAAATTATCTTTTAGCTGATGGGGCAAAGCTTGTTATTGCTGATAAAAACTTTGATAAAATAAAATTTGCAGATAATCTACAAACTAAATTTTCCCATGAAATAAAAAATATTGACCATGATGAAATTCATAAAGAAGAGGTAGATATCTACTCCCCTTGCGCATTAGGTAACGATATTAGATTATCAAGAATTAAAGAGCTTAAATGTAAAATAATTTGTGGGGCAGCAAATAATCAACTAGACATCGCGGACCCAGAGGAAGCCAACCGTCAGTTAGTTGCCAACAATATTTTATATATACCAGATACATTGGCAAATGCTGGCGGGGTCTTTAGATCAGCAGGCATTATATTGAAGACAAGAGATGAACAAGATTCATTTAAATTAATAAAGGCTTTCTATGATAGAACGCTTAAAATATTAAATATTGCCGAAGAAAATGAAATATCACCAGCAGATGTATGCCAGCAAATTGGTCAAAATATTACTGGGAAGCCAAATAAATTCAAAATTAGGTTAGATAGCCTATAGCATTGAATTAAATCATAATTGACAGTAAAATACTTAATTAACACGGCAGCATTAGCTGCCGTTTTTATTTTAGAGTATTGTTTATGAATTATTTAATGAAAAACTATAAACCCATAGATATATCATTTGAATATGGTAAGGGCTGCTATCTATATACCAATAAAAAAGAAAAATATCTTGATGCTTTATCGGGTATTGGAGTCTGTTGCATTGGACATGCTCATAATGAAGTTACAAAAATCATAAATAAGCAATCAAAAAAATTGATTCATGTTTCAAATCTTTTCAACATACAAAATCAAGAAAATCTTGCAAATAAATTATGTAAAATTTCTAAAATGAATTCTGCTTTTTTTTGTAACTCCGGATCTGAGGCAAATGAGGCAGCAATAAAATTAGCAAGACTTCATGCAAATAATAAAAACTTAAAGAATTCAAAAATAATAATATTTGATAAATCATGGCACGGTAGAACTATTGCGACTTTAAGCGCTACAGGCAACAGCTCTGTTCAAAAAGGATTTAAACCTCTTCTAGGTGGTTTTGTTAAATGCAAACTAAATGACATTGTTACATTTAAGAAGTTAATTGAAAAAAATAATGTATCAGCAGTCATGCTGGAAACAATTCAAGGTGAAGGCGGTATAAGATTAGCTAACAAAAAATTTCTCAAAGATGTTAGAAGCATCACACAAAAAAATGATGTTCTATTAATTGTTGATGAAGTTCAAACTGGCATGGGTAGAACTGGAAAATGGTTTTCATATCAACATGCTAATATAAATCCTGACATAGTTACATGTGCTAAAGGTTTGGGTAATGGTGTGCCGATTGGTGCATGTCTGGGAAATAAAAAAGCTAGTAACCTATTCAAGCCGGGCTCTCATGGTAGCACTTTTGGGGGTAATCCTTTGGTATGCGCAGTCTCTTCAAAAGTAATAGATGTGATTGATAAAAAGAATTTATGCAAACAATCTGAAGTCATGGGTGACTACCTTATGTCAAAAATTAAAAATAAAATACAAGATTTAAGCATTTTTAAAGAAATTAGAGGTAAGGGCTTAATGATAGGCATTGAAATAAATAAAAAAAATACAAATATTGTTGAAGATTGTATCAAAAAAAACCTAATACTTAACTTAACTTCAGGTAATGTTATTAGATTATTACCTCCTCTTATTTTAAAAAAAAATGAAGCAGATTATATCTCAAAAGTTTTGTATCAGATTTTAAAAGAGTACTCCAATGAAAAATAAAAACTTTATTACACTGCTTGATATACAAAAACAAGATTTAAATAATCTCATCTTGAGAGCTATTGAGCTTAAGAAGATGACACAAGATAATATTGTTTATACTCCATTACAAAATAAAACTTTAGCGCTGATATTTGATAAATCATCAACAAGAACTAGAGTATCTTTCGAAGTTGGAATGACTCATTTTGGTGGAAATACATTATTTTTATCACCAAGAGATACGCAACTTGGCAGAGGTGAGCCGATAGAAGACACTGCAAAAGTTATTTCTAGTATGGTTGATTGTATTGTAATAAGAACACATGATCATGATAATGTATTAAAGTTTTGTTCAAAATCTACAGTGCCTGTAATAAATGGTTTAACTGATCTTGTGCATCCTTGTCAATTACTCGCAGACATGATGACTTTTATGGAAATTAATGGCGATATTGCGGGCAAGAAAGTTGCCTGGATTGGGGATGCTAATAATATGTGTAATTCATATATTAATGCATCAAAGCAATTTGATTTTCATCTATCAATAGCTACTCCAAAAAATTATACGCCATCTCTATTTAAGGAAAATGAAGGCATTATTCTTACTCATGATCCTTTAATAGCCGCCAAAGACGCTGATTTAATTGTAACAGATGTATGGGCAAGCATGGGTCAGGAAGATGAGGAAGAGGAAAGAAAGAAAATATTTAAACCATTGCAAGTAAATGAAAAAATCATGTCTATTGCAAATAAAAATGTGATATTTATGCATTGTTTACCTGCCCATAGAGGTGAAGAAGTCACGTCAGAAGTTTTAGATAGTAAATCAAGTGTAGTTTGGCAAGAAGCAGAGAATAGACTTCATGCTCAAAAAGCACTCCTTGAATATCTTTTGGTTAAGAATATTTAATCCTGGTCAAGCTCGGATCTAACTTGTTCTACGGATGTGTGTCTAATATCTTTTCCTTTAACTAAATAGATAGTATG
>MDSV01165312.1_pt1 | contig 35692 bp, 21 predicted proteins | sample 810851 | NCBI WGS metagenome assembly MDSV01 (sample SAMN05326640, study PRJNA326480) | marine metagenome | isolation source: seawater | place: Atlantic Ocean: North East | collected 2012 | reverse complement strand
TTACAAAATAAAACCATATAAAATTTATATACACCTAAGTCTGAAAAAAATTCTTAATCTTTTTAAAAATAGAGAATTTGGCATGAAATATGTAATTTTGGAAATTGATATAAATGAAATGAAAGTCACCTATTACTCTCTTCTCTCTAGTATCCTATTGTTTCTCTGGACTAATTGTTCCAAAGACAAAGAGCTGACAAATGATAATATTGAAGAGACAACTGCTCAATCTGTTTCCAATATTAGCAAATCTCCAAGCCTTTTGTTAGGGTCTTGGAATTTGACAAAAGACAATTCCGTACAAAACTCAGAAAAAACAACTAATGATTGTAAGGCTTCAAATATTCATTTTTTAGAAAATAATGCTTTTTATCTAAAATATCTAGACAAACGAATACGGGGCAATTACGAAATAGTTGATTCCATCAGTATCAATTTACTTAGTGGTTCCAATATAATTGGAGCCGTTTCCCAAATAGAGGTTATTGAAAACAAAATCAGCCTTTCACTAGAAATAAATAATGAATGCAACGACAGCTATACAGGCGAAAAGTACTTTAGGATTCATCAGTTTATCTGGGAAACACTAAATGAATATTATTTATGGCAAGAGGAGGTTCCTGAACTAAATGATTCGATTAAACCAGTCAGTTCTGCAAAGTATAAAGAGCTTATTGAACCCTATCCCGAACCAGAGGCCTTTTTTGAGTCTCTGAAACACAAAGAAGACAAATACAGTGTGATAAGGTCTAATTATGAAGATATAGAAAATGCTATCAAAGGAATAGATGCCAGCAATGGCTTAGAATTCGTATTGTCTATGTATGGTTCTGGAGAAAGTATTTTGGGTGTAGTTACCTACATATTGGAAGAATCAGATGCTGCTAGCAAAGACATCAAAAGAGGGGACATTTTTACTGGTGTAGACAGTAAAAATCTCACCTTGAATAACTATAGAGAATTGCTTTTCGGTGATAATTTGGACTACACCTTGAATATGGCTGACCTAAGTAATAACCTACTCAGTCCCAATGGCAAGAATATTACACTTACCAAAACAGAAAAATTCCAAAGTAATCCCATACAAATTAGTAAGATAATTGAAGTGGGCAAAATCAAGGTAGGCTATTTGATGTATAATCAATTTGCTCAAGGTTTTGACGATGACCTCAATGATGTTTTTTCGGATTTCAAAGCAGAGCAAATCGATGAACTTATTCTCGATTTACGCTACAATGGAGGAGGGTTGACACGTTCGGCTGTCAACTTAGCAGGGATGATCACAGGACAATTTAACGGTGAGGTCTTTGCCAAATATTTATGGAATAAAAAGCTCATGACTTTTTTAAATGCGAATCAGCAACAATACTCCAGCTGGCTTGGAGAAAATTTCACCAATCAATTGGATGAAGGTGGAGCTATAAACTCATTGAACTTTAATAAACTCTATGTTATCACTTCCAGCCGCAGTGCATCATCCAGTGAGTTGGTAATCAATGGTCTATCTCCCTATATCGATGTGGTTCAAGTGGGAGACAACACTTATGGAAAAAACGTTGGAGGTCCTGCAGCACTATACGATTACGTTGATAATGAAGGAACCAAAAACCCCGATCATACCTATGCAATTTACAGCATGACCTTTTACAGTGCCAATAGCGAGGATTTTTATGATTACGCCGATGGTCTGTCACCTCAGGATGAATTAAGGCTCAAAGAAGACCTCACTAACATGGGTGCCTTAGGTGAAAGCTCTGAGCCACTTTTGGCCTTAGCATTGAAACATCTCAGTCCAGAAGCAGCAAGATATAAGGTGAAAACCCCAGTATTCCCATTGGAAAATATGGTGGATGACCCTGAGTTCATCAAAAACAAATCAATTACTACCCTCAAAACATTACCGCTGCTACAATTGGATTGAAATCCCTGCCAAGACATTTCTTCCCCGCGATGCATATTGAGGGATGATCACATATTCGTCATCAAAAAGGTTATAGACACTCAGAAATAAATTGGCATTGGGCTTTTTTAGTCGATGATTCAACTGCAAAGTAAAGAGGAAGTAAGCCTCCAGCAAGGTCAGGTTATCATTGGCGATACGCTCCCCTGTATGTTGACCCACTAAATTCAAGTGCATTTGATCCGATAAGGGGAAATCAATGACCCCATTGATGGCATGTTTAGGAATGCCCCTCAAATCACCATCGGTGGTCTCCGTAAAAATGTAATTAAGGCGGGTTTTGACCAAATCAAAAAGTTGAAAATCATAGGCCAACTCTAACCCACTGTAATAAATTTCTTTATCGGAATTGGTATACCGACCATAGGGATAGCCTTCTACAGCAGGCCCAAAAATAAGTGTCGGATCTTCTTTGCGATTGTAATAGACAGCTGAAAGTGTGTTTTGGTTGGAACGAATCTCGAAACCCAATTCAAAACTTACGTTATTCTCTGGCAATAAATCACTATTTCCGTAGAAAGGATCATACAACTGATAAAGTCCGGGAGCAATAAAAGCTTTACTGTAACTGGTCAAAATCTTCATTTGATGATCGGCATTGAGATCAAAAGAGTAGGAAGGGTTCAAACTGTGGGTCCAGTGGCCGTCATAAGCATTGTGATAGTTATAGCGTATTCCCACATTGAGATTCAAGCCGGAGGAATCAAGATAAACAGAATTTAGATAAAAATCAGATTGGGTAACTTCAGGATTATAATCTGCTATCATCGTAGCTTTCTGGTATTGAAAACCTACAATGGTGAAAAGATTATTATTGAAAACGTATTTGTTGAAAAAGTCAATATTCAAATTATCACTTTCATAAACTAAGGGGTAGGAACTTTGAAACTCTCTTTTGTTCTGCTGAAAGCCTGCATTGAGGTTTAGGCTTCCTACATTGTAATCATACTGGGTATTGAAGGAAAAACGATCCAGTATTGTCGAATAGTTAAAATCAGCCTGCTCTAAAGGGAAACCATTGTCATAATCTGCTTCGATCTCATCTTTATTCCAGTCCAATTTCCACTTAAGCTTAGGGGTCACATGACCGGAAAGTCCCACATTAAAATTGAATTTGTTAAAAGGGTCGGGTTCTTTTCCTACAACCGCTGTCATTCCGTCGCTGTAGCGTTCTGAGTAGGCCAAATTGATACCAATACCGCTTTGTGTACCACTGAGGTGGATCAAGTGATTTCCGGCGTTGAATCGATCCAAGGATTGATTAGCGACCTGTTCGGTACCCCATGTTTTTTTGGCCATCAAACAAAAAGAATCCCTAGCTTTTTTGGTGGTGATATTGATCACCCCTGTAGCGGCAGAACTTCCATATAAACTGCTGGCAGCACCCTTAACTATCTCAATAGATTCTATCATTTCAATGCTCAAAGCATTGATATCAAAATCGTTATCGATTCTGGAGGGATCAGATACCCTTACCCCGTCAATCAAAATCAAAACCTGACGGTTGCGGCCTCCTCTAATTGATATCGTACTGGGGTTATGCCCTGAATATAAATTTTTACCGATCACATCGATTCCCAAATGGGTCGATAAGAGGATGCCCAATCCCAAACCTGAAAATTGTTGAATTTCCTCTTGTTTAATTTTAACCACGGTTTTTCCGGATTGAGATCGCTTGAGGGCAAATCTGGAATCGGTAACCACTACTTCATCAAGGTAATTTGTTGATACAACGATGCTGTCCAAAGTCTGGTTCTGTGCAGTCAAGGCACAGAATGAGAGTATTATACCCAACAGGGCATTTAATAGCTTCATAATAAATAATAAAGGGACTTAATATCCTTACAGCAAGCTGATTCTTTATCCCCGAAGTATCAGATCACTATGAACGGCAGGTATCCTGGCTCGCGTTTTTTTGGACACCTTCCCGATAAAATCAGTGGTATGGAGTTTCCAAAAAACATCCGCAGTGCGGACTCAGCTTACAGTTGCGGGTACAGCATTGGTTTTTAACCAATTTCCCTTTTCATTTGCGATGCAAAACCTTATCACTACACAAATTTAAGAAAATTAATCAAGGGGTAGAAGGATGAAAAACAATTTAAATCAACACAATAATACGGATCAATACAGCGAACAATTTTGATAACTTCATAGAAAAAAAACACATATCAATTCAACCCTGTAAAGAGTGGAAGAAAATTCCTACAAATCACCTATGGATGACAAACATATTTCTCCTTTGCAACACATAAAAAGGATAAATCAACAAGCCTCCATAAACTAAATCTCCTAAAATGGTGTTGAGAAAAAATGGAAGTGCCAAGGTATAGCATTTTAACAGTCCTTCAAAGCTGATTGGGTAGTGTAACAACCATACCCCGAAGTTACTGACCAAAAAGAAAACTGTAGAAGAGAGTAACACCATTACAATATTGATTTTTTTAATATACATACCCAGAACAGCGATCAATATAAACGATGCATAAACGAAGGGTATGGTTCCATGCAATCCTAAAAATAAATCCGAGATAAAAAGACTCAAAATGGGGATTAAAATCACTATCCATCGGTTGTAAAAACCTTTACTGGACAATAAAGCTATTGCAGTAATGGGTGTGAAGTTTGGGGGATGGGGCAAAAATCTCGATAAAATTGCAATAAAGATGAGTAAGAGTACAAAAACATTCTTATTAATCATACTAATAAAATAGTCTTACTAAGATAGAGAATAATATATTATTTGGTGAGATACATTTTTCTACGAGCGTACAAATCGTAAAATTCGTCTTCCTTGAGACTATCAATAAATAAGATGCTTTCCCCGGTGCTTTTCATTTCAGGACCCAGTTGTTTGTTGACGTTAGGAAACTTGTTAAACGAAAACACAGGTTGCTTGATTGCATAACCCTCCAGTTTAGGGGTAAAAGTAAAGTCCGTAACCTTGTTTTGTCCCAACATCACTTTGGTGGCAAAGTTTACGTAGGCTTCGTTATAGGCTTTGGAAATAAAAGGGACCGTTCTTGAAGCCCTAGGGTTAGCCTCAATCACATAAACTTTGTCGTCTTTAATAGCGTACTGGATATTGATCAAACCTTTTGTTTTCAAAGCCAGTGCAATTTTGTGAGTATGGTCTTTGATTTGTTGTAAGACAAATTCTCCCAAGTTGAATACGGGAAGGATTGCATTTGAATCTCCAGAATGTATTCCACAAGGTTCAATGTGTTCCATTATACCAATGATGTATACATTTTCTCCATCACAAATAGCATCCGCTTCAGCCTCAATTGCACCGTCCAAATAATGATCTAATAAAAGCTTATTATTGGGGATTTTTATAAGCAAATCTACCACATGTGTCTCCAACTCCTCTTTGTTTATCACAATTTTCATACCCTGTCCTCCTAATACATAAGAAGGTCTAACCAAAATAGGGAAGTCCAGCTCATCGGCCAAAGCAAGTGCCTGATCAGCAGTTTCTGCCACTCCAAACTCTGGGTAAGGAATATCATTGTTTTTTAACAGGGTAGAAAAACTTCCACGATCCTCTGCTAGGTCAAGAGATTTAAAACTAGTCCCAATGATTTTGACACCATATCTGTCTAATTTTTCAGCCAATTTAAGTGCAGTTTGTCCTCCGAGTTGAACTATAACACCCTCTGGCTTTTCGTGTTGAATGATGTCATAGATATGTTCCCAAAAAACAGGTTCGAAATACAGCTTATCGGCTATGTCAAAATCGGTAGAGACCGTTTCTGGATTACAATTGATCATGATGGTTTCGTAATTACACTCTGAGGAGGCCAAAACGCCATGAACACAACAGTAGTCAAATTCTATACCCTGACCTATTCTGTTTGGTCCGGAACCTAAAACAATTACTTTTTTGCGATCACTGACTTTACTTTCGTTTTCACTGTATGGTTCACTATCTTTCAACTGTATTTTTTCTTCAAAAGTTGAATAATAGTATGGTGTAGAGGCCGAAAATTCTGCGGCGCAAGTATCCACCAATTTATAGACCCTCTCAATACCCATATCTTTTCTTTTCTTATTAACCTCACTCTCAAGGCAATCGAGCATATGGGCTATTTGACGATCTGCAAAACCTTTTTGTTTGGCCTCCAAAAGCAACCCTTTATCAAGGCTGTCGATATTAAACTTAGAGATTTCTTTTTCCAATTCGTACAATTCTTGATATTGTTTCAAGAACCACATGTCAATTTTGGTGATTTCGTAAATTCTACTAAGTGGGATTCCCATCTGAATGGCATCGTATATGACAAAAACTCTATCCCAACTGGCATGGGTAAGTTTATCAATTACTTGGTCGTATTCAGTGTAGCCTTTGCCATCTGCTCCTAAACCGTTACGCTTAATCTCTAGAGATTGGGTGGCTTTGTGAAGTGCTTCCTGAAAAGATCTTCCAATACCCATCACCTCACCTACAGACTTCATCTGCAATCCGAGTTTGCGATCTGATCCTTCAAACTTGTCAAAGTTCCATCGTGGTATTTTCACAATTACATAATCTAATGTGGGTTCAAAAAGTGCAGAGGTCGACTGGGTAATTTGGTTTTCTAGCTCATCCAAGCAATATCCTATAGCGAGTTTTGCCGCTATTTTAGCAATAGGATAACCCGTAGCTTTTGAAGCCAATGCCGAAGAACGTGAAACTCTAGGATTAATTTCAATTGCAATGATTTCCTCTTTTTCATCAGGACTTACAGCAAATTGAACATTACAGCCTCCAGCAAAATCACCGATACTTCTCATCATTTTGATGGCCATGTCTCGCATACGCTGAAAAGCGGTATCTGATAAGGTCATTGCTGGAGCTACAGTTATCGAGTCTCCGGTATGAATTCCCATGGGATCCATATTTTCAATGGTACATATTATGACAACGTTTTCATTTTTATCCCTTAAAAGCTCCAACTCGTATTCTTTCCAGCCTAAAAGAGCTTTGTCTATAAGTACTTCATGAATTGGAGAGGCTTCTAGACCTCTGGTCAATAATTCTTCAAATTCACCAGCATGATGCACAAAAGAGGCGCCTGTACCTCCCAATGTAAAGGAAGGACGTATCACCAATGGAAAACCAAATTTTTGTGCAATTTCTTTTCCCTTAAGTAAAGAGGTTGCTGTTTCTGCAGGGGCCACAGGGATGTCTATGGTCTTAAGTAGCTTTTTAAAACGATCTCTATCTTCGGTGATATTGATCGCCTCGATATCAACCCCTATGATTTCAATATCAAAATCATCCCATATACCTTTATCATCGGCTTCAATACAAAGGTTGAGCGCAGTCTGTCCTCCCATCGTGGGAAGAACAGCATCAACTTTGTGAATTTTTAGTACCTCAATTATAGATTTTGTTGTTAAAGGTTTTAGGTAAACATGATCCGCCATGGAAGGATCGGTCATGATTGTAGCAGGATTAGAATTGATAAGAATGGTTTCAATTCCATCTTCTCTGATGGACCGCAATGCTTGGGTTCCTGAATAGTCAAATTCACAGGCTTGCCCTATAATAATAGGGCCTGAACCAATTATTAAAATGCTCTTTATCTCAGATCTTTTCGGCATAAATAATAGTTTGAAAAATTTTCATAATATAAAAAAAAAGGTGTTATTCAAAATAGAATAACACCTTTAAATATTGTTTTTTTATTATCATTTTTTGTGTCGGGGCTCGGATGATACTGAAATTTTCTTTCTACCTTTAGCCCGTCTTTTAGCCAATACTTTTCTACCATTGGCAGAAGCCATTCTTTCACGGAAGCCATGTTTGTTTCTTCTTTTTCTTTTGGAAGGTTGAAAGGTCCTTTTCATTATTTAAAATGCGTTATCTTTGAGCCGGGCAAATATACAACATCTTTTTTCTTGCACAAATGCTTTTAGATCTATTCTTATTAACTTCTAACCCAAAAAAAAACTTATGTTTTCTAAAATAATTAAACTCATTTTAGCCATAGCCTTCCTTTTTTATAGTGGTTATGAATTTTATGAAAGTTATATTGGCAATGGTATCTTTTTGACCCTTATGTCTGGGATGATGATATTACTGTATTTTAAAAATGAAATCATTTTCCTTGCTTTTCTTAGATTGAGAAAACAAGACTTTCAAGGTACAGAGCGATGGCTAAATAAGATTAAAAAACCTGAAAGCTCTTTAGTTAGAAAGCAACAAGGCTATTTTTATTACCTACATGGAATCATTCAATCCCAAAACAATCTCACTGTGGCAGAAAAACACTTTAAAAAAGCTATTCAATTAGGGCTTTCCATGACACATGATTTAGCAATGGCAAAAATGAGCTTAGCAGGGATAATGATGCAAAAAAGAAGAAAAAGAGAGGCCACTGCCCTTTTGGCTGAAGCCAAAAAATTAGACAAACATGGCATGTTGAAGGATCAAGTCAAGATGATGCAGCAACAAATGAAACGCATCTAGTAGTATCCTTTTTCTGGGATGGCAATCTCGTAATACTTTCTAGATCTGTTGTTGAGGTGATTCTGCAACAGCCAAGGATTGTGGATCTTGAGTATTTTGTAATTGATGCCCATTTTCTCTGCAAAAGCAGTAAGGTTTGAAATGGCTGTATCCAAGGCATGATAACGCACTGGAACAGAATAGTATAAGTCAGTATCATCAAAAACATAACCATACTTTAAGGGGTTTTCGATGATTTCTTTTACCGCTAATACCCTAAATACATATCGACTAGTTTCCTGACCTAACTGCAAGTCAAAATAGCTTTTCACCTTTTGGGCGTCCAAACTTCTACTAATGCCTGATATTCCTCTATTGTAGGAAGCAGCGGCAAGGGTCCAAGATCCAAACTTCTTTTTTGCCTTTTTTAGGTATTGAGCAGCCATTCGGGTAGAAAATTCGATATGGTATCGCTCATCTACGTTACTGTTTACCTCCAATCCATACTCCCTGCCAGTAGTTCTCATAATTTGCCAAAACCCCTTGGCACCTTTTGGGGAAATAACATTTTCCAGTCCGCTTTCGATAATCGATAAGTATTTAAGGTCGGAAGGAACTCCTTCTTCTTTTAAAATTCTTTCAATGGTTGGAAAATATTTATTGGCACGCTTTAGTAACAACATCATATTAGATTGCCAATAGGTGTTCACCAATAACTCCCTATCCAATCGTTCCCTCAAGTCTGGTGAATTTATAGGAACTTTTTCTTCGGCAAAGCTTAATGTATCGGGTAATTCAAGTGCGTAAACCTTATAGGTGGGTTCTTCTCCATAACTTCTTAGGGCTGTATATCCATCGATTGTAAATACAAACCCAGTAACTATAAGTGAAAAAAGGGAAGAAAGGGCGCACCAAAACAGGAGCATAATTTTATTTTTCATACGTTTAAATTATTTCAAAAATGTTGAATCTTCCAAATTTTTAAACATAATTTTAGAAAGGTTTTTTTTTAAGCACTGATCTTTTTAAGTATGCTGCCATGATAAACAACTATTTTTAAAAATGGATTTTGACCTTTGAACCTTTAAAGCGTATCCATAGATTAATTTTCAAAGGCTTCATTTTTTTTTAAGTGGATGCACTAAAGAAAACTGATATTAAATTACTCAAATAATGAAAAGAACTCAAATATTTTTGGAATTGTACTCATTCCCTTTAAAAGATTTAATTACTTTCTTTTGGTATTTATTATTGTCAATTAGCTAAAAATATTTAATTTTGTAACCCCCTCTTCCTTAATCGACCGTATTTTATTATTTATTAATTAAGTCAAGATTAGTTTAAAGCGTAATGAATCCAGTTAAATTACAAAACAATGAATTCCTTAGACAATTCGAAACTTTTGTAAATGGATCGCTGGCAAGAATTGAATATGCCGAGCAGGAAAGGAAAATTTTCCTCACCAAAATCGTTATCCCTAGAGATGTTAATGATGTTGAATTTGAAGAGAATTTCATCAAAAGCGTTTTAGAATTTATTTCAGAAAAAAACTTAAGAGTTGTACCCACTTCACCAAAAATTGCAGGGTTTGTTAGAAAAAATAAGTCTTACAAATCTCTTTTACCCGTGGGCATTAAGCTTTAACTTTTTTTCCAAATCTTACAAATCCCTCATGATCTATTGATTGGAGGCTAACTTTTTTTAATTTATTAACCAATTTAGGATTCCATGGCGTTCTAACCTTTATATAATTTTCACTAAAACCAGTGATATAGCCCATTTTATTTTCATTTTCGAAAAGAACATCTACTGTAGTTCCCAATTGACTTTCGTAAAATGCACGACTTTTTTTGGCAGATAATCCTCTTAAAATTTTGCTCCTCTTATTTCGTATGGCCTGTGGGACTGAATCTGGCAGGCTGATTGCCTCGGTATTGGGTCTTTCCGAATAGGAAAAAACATGCAGATAAGAAATATCTAAATCAGCCAAAAAGGTATAAGTATCTATAAATGCTGAATCGGTCTCTCCTGGAAATCCTACAATTACATCCACACCAACAGAAGCCTGAGGCATCAAGCTTTTAATTTGCTTAAATCGATCCCTGTATAAGTAACTTAAATACCTTCTCTTCATTTTTCTCAAAACCTTATCATTTCCACTTTGTAAGGGCAAATGAAAATGAGGAACAAAAGCGCGACTCCGGGCCACAAAATCAATGATTTTATCGGTCAATAAATTAGGCTCAATAGAGGAAATTCTGATCCTCTTCAAAGCTTCTATTTTATCTAATTCACCAATCAAGTCCAAAAAAGTATGTTCGTGTTTTTTATTACCAAACTCACCTTTTCCATAGTCTCCTATGTTTACACCTGTGAGAACAATCTCCTTTATTCCTCTTTTGGTAATTTCCAATGCGTGCTTGATGATGTTATCCAAAGAATCACTTCTTGAAATTCCACGAGCTCTAGGAATGGTACAATAGGTGCATTTATAATCACAACCATCCTGGACTTTCAGAAAAGCACGGGTACGATCATTAAGAGAATAGGAACTTTCGTAATGATTGACCTCATCAATTTCGCATGAGTGAAACGTTCCTAAAGGTTTTTTGGTCAAATCCCCTAGATAGTCTATAAGCTTAAACTTTTCGGCAGCTCCCAAAACCAGATCTACTCCATTAATCTCGGCCATTGCTTCGGGTTTAAGTTGAGCATAGCAACCAATGGCAGCGACAAATGCATCAGGGTTTTGTTTAAGGGCTTTTTTTACTAAGCGTTTAAATTTCTTGTCTGCGTTTTCCGTAACGGAACAGGTATTAATAACATAAATCTCTGCTGGGACATCAAAAGCAACATGCTCATAACGTTCTGAATCAAAATCCCTTGAAATTGTCGCCGTTTCAGAAAAATTAAGCTTACAACCCAAAGTGTAAAAAGCTACCCTAGGTTTTGATACTTTTTGCGATATTTCCCTAGCATAATCAATCATCTATTTAGATTAAAAAAGTTGTATTTTGCTGCAAATATACAATCTTTGGACTTGTTAATTAAAAAGTATTATATCCCTGCAATGGACCGTATAGGCATACTGATACTCTTATTTTTCTCTATTTCATGTTCCCTTATATTAAAGGAAGATCGATCGCACTTGGTCTTTCGGTATAATGAATATGGAAACATCATGTCTTTAGATCCGGCTTTTTCAAGAAACCTAGCAAATATTTGGGCCACAACTCATTTATTCAATGGATTGGTTCAAATGAATGACAATATGGAGGTAATTCCCGATGTCGCTAAAAAATGGAATGTATCTGCTGACGGTTTAGTCTACGAGTTTCAAATAAGGGAGGATGTCTACTTTCATAAGCATCCCGCTTTTGGTAAAAAGAAAACCCGCAGCGTGATTGCCTCAGATTTTGTTTACAGCTTAAAAAGGCTTTTGGACCCTCAACTCGCATCACCCGGAGGCTGGGTATTGCAAAATGTAGAGTGTATCGAAACAAAAAATGATCAACAATTGACCATCACACTCAAGCAACCCTTCCCTGCTTTTTTAGGCCTGCTTAGTATGCGCTATTGCTCTGTTGTTCCAAAAGAAATAGTAAGTCAAGAAGGTGAAGGTTTTAGAAAAAAGCCCATTGGTACAGGTCCCTTTGCTTTTAAAAATTGGGAAGAAGATGTAAAATTAGTTTTGAGAAAAAATCCACTTTATTTTGAACTAGACAATAAAGGTAACACCCTCCCTTACCTTGAGTCAATTGCCATTACCTTTGTACCGGATAAACAAAGTGAATTCATGCTTTTTCTTCAAGGAAAATTAGATTTTCTTAATTCATTAGATAATTCTTACAAGGATGAATTACTAACCTTAGAAGGTGAGCTTTCAGAAAAATATTTGAATAAAATAGATCTCCAGAAAGGGCCTTATCTCAATACAGAATACTTGGGTTTTTATTTGGACAGTCCTTCACGTGTCATAAAATCTCCATTGATTAGAGAAGCAATTAACATTGGTTTTGATCGTAAAAAAATGATGGTTTACTTGAGAAACAATATTGGTTTTAAAGGAAATAAAGGCTTTATCCCCAAGGGTGTTCCCGGTCACCCCAAAAATCAATTTTCCAAATTTCAACCCGAAAGAGCAAGAGAATTAGTCAAAAACTTTGAAGAACAAACCGGACTAAAACCTGAGATCAGTCTAGCAACAGATGCCAACTATATTGACCTTTGTGAATACATTCAAAGGGAATTACAAAAAATAGGTGTTTCAATCAAATTGGATGTGATGCCTCCAGCAACCCTAAAGCAAGCTCGCTCACAAGGAAAATTGGAAATGTTTCGATCCAATTGGATTGCGGATTATCCCGATGCCGAAAACTACCTGTCTCTTTTTTATTCCAAAAATTTTAGTCCTTCTGGTCCAAATTACACTCACTTTCAGAGCCCTGATTTTGATTCTTTATATGAAGAAAGTTTTATGATAAATGATGTTTTCAAACGGAGTAAACTCTATCAAAACATGGACTCATTAGCGATGAGCAAGCATCCTTTAATCCCTCTATATTATGATCAAGTGGTACGATTTACGCAAAAAGAAGTGAAAGGGCTTAGCGTAAACCCCATCAATGTCCTCAAGCTTAAAAAAGTCTGGAAAACAAAAAAACCGTTATAAGAATAGCGGCTTATAAATTTTCCTAGAATTTGGAGAATTATTTTTTAAATTTTGAGTATTTGTTCTTGAACTTGTCAATACGTCCGGCTGTATCTACCAATTTGGACTTCCCTGTATAATAAGGATGTGATGTTCGTGAAATTTCCAACTTTACCAATGGGTATTCAACACCGCCATGCTCAATGGTTTCTTTAGTTTCAGCAGTAGACTTGGTAATGAAGATGTCTTCATTGGACATGTCTTTAAATGCTACAAGTCTATAATTTTCTGGATGTATACCCGTTTTCATAGCTATCTTTGTCTTAAAAGTCTCCAAATTTAATCTTTTTAAATAAATTTACAAGGATTGAATATTCAAAAAAAACTAAATCTACTTTCAATACGACTCATTTATGGAAAATCAAAAAAACACAACCGCAAAAACAGCCATCAATTTTGGACTGATTCTGGGAGGAATTAGCATTGTCTATGGTCTCATGCTTTTTTTCTTAGATATGCATTATCAAAATGAAACAGCTACATCTCTAATCGGATATGCTTTTTTGATTGTAATCATTCTCTGGGCCATCATAGATTTCAAAAAAAAAAACGAAGGTTATATTAGTTTATCCGAGACCCTAAAAACAGGAGTGGGTACTGCTCTTATCTCAGCTCTAATTGTCTGTGTCTATTCCATTATTTTGACTGAATACCTTGATCCCGAATTTTTAGATAAATCCATCGGATACCAAAAACAAAAGATGCTGCAGGAAAATCCAGAGATCTCTGTCGAAAACGTTAATAAAATGTTTGATATGCAAAAAGAGTTCACAGGACCATTCGTGATCTCTGGATTCATTATAATCTTCAATTTATTTTTCAGTTTTGTCTTTTCGTTGATTGTTGGTCTGATCGTTAAAAAATCTAAGCCGGAATAGCACAAATTTCCTATTTTTGCGGTGAAACCATTATTCTATGGAAATTTCCATCGTAATTCCACTACTGAACGAAAGTGAATCATTGACACAACTCCACGATTGGATAGTTCAGTCAATCGATAAGGAAAAATACAGTTTTGAAATCATTTTTATTGATGATGGGAGTTCTGACAACTCTTGGAATTTAATTAGAGATTTGTCTCGAAAAAATGTAAATACGCATGGTATTCAGTTTTCAAAAAACTTTGGAAAATCTCAGGCACTACATGCAGGTTTCAATATTGCTCAAGGAAAATTTGTGGTTACCATGGATGCAGATCTGCAAGATTCACCCGAGGAAATCCCTTCCATGATTGACCAATTAAAAGAAAAAGACCTCGACCTAATCTCCGGTTGGAAAAAAAAACGCCACGATTCCATTCTGTTAAAAAATTTACCTTCCAAGCTCTTCAATTGGTCTGCTAGAAGGTTGTCTGGCATTAAACTTCACGATTTCAATTGTGGGCTGAAAGTATACAAAAAAGAGGTTGTGAAAACCATACAAATTTTTGGTGAAATGCACCGCTATATACCGGTAATTGCCGCTCACGAAGGATTTGAAAAAATAGATGAAAAAATAGTTCAACACCAAGCTAGAAAATATGGAAAAACCAAGTTTGGTCCAGATCGCTTTCTTAATGGATTTTTGGACTTGATCACCTTGTGGTTTATAAATGGATTTGGAAAAAGACCTATGCATTTCTTTGGATTTTGGGGAACTTTGATGCTAATCATTGGGTTTGGTTTCACCATCTATCTGGGTATAGACAAACTCTACTTCAACACCCAAAGTCGGTTGATCACCCAAAGACCGGAATTTTATATCGCTTTGACCACCATGATTTTAGGAGCTCAGTCTTTTATCGCTGGCTTTTTGGGCGAAATCTTGATCCGTCATAACAAAAATATTAAAAGGTATTACATCACCAATACGACCTATGAATAATGCACTAAGCGCCAGAGTTGAAGAATGGTCTCGCCCTCCCTTCGATAAAGAAACCACAAATCAACTGAAAGTACTAAAACAAAATCCTGAACAACTCGAAGATGCTTTTTATAAGGACTTGGAGTTCGGCACAGGAGGGATGCGAGGTGTTATGGGGGTTGGGACTAATCGAATCAATCCCTATACACTGGGAAAAAGCACCCAAGGACTTTGTGATTACCTTAAAATTTTTTTTGAGAAAGAGCCCCTTAAAGTTGTGATCGCATACGACTGCAGAAACAATAGTAAAAGTTTGGCCATAAAAGTGGCTGAAGTTTTTTCAGCCAATGATATCAAAGTATTTATCTTCTCAGATTTGAGAACCACGCCCGAGCTTTCTTTCACCTTAAAACATTTAGAGGCTAATTGTGGAATCGTATTGACCGCATCACACAACCCCCCCGAGTATAATGGATATAAAGTTTATTGGAAAGACGGTGGACAAATCGTCCCGCCCCAAGACAAACAAATCATTAAACAAATAAATAAAACAGAGTTTTGTGACATCCAATTCAATGCAAAGGAAGAATTGATTGAGTGGATTGACAAAGATGTAGACCAGGCCTTTTTTGACAAGTCAGTTGAATTGGGTAGATTTGATCAAAGTGGTCGGGAAAAATTTAAAATTGTATTTACTCCTTTACACGGCACCTCCATAACTGCTATACCTCAGGTACTGAACCAAGCGGGTTATTCTGATGTTCATTTGGTTGAGGCACAGTCCTCTCCTGACGGAAACTTCCCTACTGTAAAATCACCCAACCCCGAGGAACCGGAAGCATTTAAAATGGCCCTTGATCTGGCAAAAGACATTGGTGCTGATATGGTTGTTGGAACTGATCCTGACAGTGACCGTCTTGGGATTGCGGTTAGAGATCAAAATAAGGATTTCCGTTTGCTCAATGGAAACCAAACTATGGTGGTGATGACTTATTTTCTTTTAGAACAATGGAAAAAAAACAAGCGTCTAGACGGCAAACAATTTATTGCTTCAACTATAGTATCAACCCCCATAATTCAAAAAATGGCCCAAGCCTATGGAGTACGCTATATGGAAACCCTTACAGGCTTTAAATGGATTGGTAAACTCATCAAAGATTTTCCTTCTCTTGAATTCATAGGAGGTGGAGAAGAAAGCTTTGGATATCTCGTAGGCGATGCCATTAGAGATAAAGACGCTGTTACAGCCACACTACTGGCCTGCGAGGTGGGCACTTATGCAAAAAACAAAAACCAAAGTTTTTATGAAATTCTGGTTGAGTGTTACAGAAAGTTTGGCGCTTACAAGGAAAAGCTTATCTCTTTCACTCAAAAAGGAAGAGAAGGAGCAAGCAAAATTAAGGCCATAATGGAAGGGTATCGAAATAACCCTCCCAAAGAAATTGGAGGAGTCAGGGTTTATAGATCAGAAGACTACCTCAAAAGTGAAAGGGTTTTTCTTTTGGAAAACCGATCTGAAAGAATTAGTTTACCCGAAGCTGATGTTTTAATTTTTTTATTAGAAGATCATTCTAAAATTGCTATAAGACCAAGTGGTACAGAACCCAAAATTAAATTTTACTTTAGTGTAAACGATACGCTTAATAAAAACGAGGATTGGGAATTTATGGAACTTCGACTGGATGGAAAAATAGAGACTATAATGAAAGGAATTGGACTATAAATGAATTATTTTTTTAAAATACTTCGGTTTGGCTTACCATACAAGCGGTTTGCTTTCTTAAATATATTCTTCAATGTACTATATGCTATTTTTAGTGCATTGGCCTATGTATCCATGATTCCCCTAATGCAAATTCTGTTTGGCACAACACACAAAACGATTGTCCCTCCAACCTATCAGGGTATTGGCCAAATAAAAAATTATCTCGAAGGTTTTTTCAATTACAAAGTCAGTCAATACATGGATCAAGACAGTGGAAAGGCACTTATCTTTGTTATTGGGGTGATCATCAGCCTGTTTTTATTTAAAAATATTTTTAACTATTTGGCAATGTATTTCATCACTTTTCTGAGGAATGGTGTTTTAATGGATTTGCGAAATGAGTTGTATCAAAAGACCACAACTTTGCCCTTATATTTTTTCTCAAAGAAGAAAAAAGGAGACCTAATGGCTCGAATTTCCTCCGATGTTTTAGAACTTCAGCATTCTTTCTTATCCATCTTAGAGTTAATAGTTAGAGACCCACTGACCATTATCTTTTCCCTTATAGTAATGTTCAGTTTTAGTGTAAAACTAACCATTTTCGTACTGATCTTTATCCCCATATCCGGAGGCTTCATCTCTCAAATAGGTAAATCCTTAAAGCGAAAATCGGATAATGTTCAAAAAGAACAGGGGGAATTTCTATCCCTTTTGGAGGAGACCCTGGGAGGTGTTAAAATAATCAAAGCCTTTAATGCAGAAAAAACGTTTGTAAAAAAATTCAAACACTCAACGGGGCGATTTTTTGATTTTTCTAACAAGCTCTTAAACCGACAAAACCTTGCCTCCCCTTTAAGTGAGTTTTTGGGAATTGTGGTAATCAGTGTATTGTTATGGTATGGTGGAAAAATGGTGTTGATCGATCAAACCCTGAACGGCGCTATTTTTTTATCCTATTTGGGATTGGCTTATAATGTTTTGACTCCTGCAAAAGGAATCAGTAAGGCTTACTATAGCGTTAAAAAAGGAGATGCTGCTGCATTGCGGATTCTGGAAATTTTGGAGACCAAAGACAACATGGAGGATTTGCAAGATGCCGTTGATATTAAATCGTTTGAAAAGGATATTAAATTTGAAAATGTTTTCTTTTCATACGAGAAATCCCCAGTATTGGAGGATTTTTCACTCGAAATAAAAAAAGGACAAACCGTCGCTCTTGTTGGGCCTTCGGGAAGTGGAAAAACCACATTGGCCAATTTGCTCAATCGATTTTATGACATTGATAAAGGTAGTTTGACTTTAGATGGAACACCCATAAATATAGTAAAGAAAAAATCTCTGTATGGGCTTACCGGAATGGTCACTCAAGACTCAATTTTGTTTAACGACAGTGTAAGAAATAATATTGCTTTGGGAAATCCAAAGGCCACACTTGAACAAATTAAGGAGGCTGCCAGAGTAGCAAATGCAACTGATTTTATAGAAAAATTAGAACAGAGTTATGACAGCATCATCGGTGAAGGAGGAAACAAACTATCGGGAGGGCAAAAACAAAGATTGTCTATAGCCCGGGCCATTTTAAAAGATCCGGATATTTTAATTCTTGATGAGGCTACCTCTGCACTTGACACCGGCTCGGAGAAAATGGTACAAGAGGCATTGGAAAACTTGATGAAAAACAGAACCTCATTGGTGATTGCCCACAGACTTTCAACCATCCAAAAAGCAGATTTGATTGTAGTCTTCAATAAAGGTAAAATTGTTGAATCAGGAACACACAAAGAGCTTATAACAAAAAAATCAGAGTATAAAAATCTGGTTGAACTGCAAACTTTATAGTACTACATTAAACTATTTTATAAGAACTTCATTTAAGAATAAAAAACTTTAAAACATCATAATCAATTTATTAACTAATTTTAATTACCTAAAAATCAGTAGATTGCCTTTAAATAATTGCTTCCTAATTATAAGGAACGTCTATACTGGAAAATAAGAAAAATTGTGATTAACTATGAGGATACCGATGAACTTCTGTAAAATATGTTAATCAAGGTATTTTAGAATATAAGTAAATTAATATAGAATAAATATATATACAATTGGATTTATAAAACAGCCTGTAATGAATCATTGAATTTGCTAGTTAAAAAATCGAAATGGATGTTTTTATGACGGAGATAAAATGCAATTGAAATTACAGAAAGTCATAGACAATCTTATCTTGAAAATGCATCATTCAAAATACGATTTCAACCGATAAATAGTTGACAGAATGATAAAAGCAAAAGTAAATCATTCAAATAAGTGATATAGGTTTAGTTTTGTACCCATCATGAAATTACACCGCAACATTGCCTTGGGTATTATCTCCGGATTGGAGAAAACACTGATAGAAAAACGACCAGCTGCCGATGTCCTCAAAAAGTTGCTCAAAATCAATCCAATCTGGGGGTCCAGGGACAGGAGAAGCATCGCTCAAGCATTCTACGAAATCATTCGTAAAAAAAAATTTTTTCATGCCCTTACTGGACCAGAAAGTGAGGCCGAAAATCTATGGAATCTAATGGGGTGTTGGATGGTGCTCAATGATTTCCCACTCCCCGAATGGGTCGAGTTCAAAAATATCGATGCAGAAGAGATCAAGGCGAAAGCCCCAGTTTTGGTTCTAGATAGAAAATACAAATATTCAATTCCCGATTGGTTGGATCAAATATGTGAAGAGGCTTTTGGAGAAGAAATATGGGAAAAAGAAATAGAATCACTCAATACCCCTGCAAACCTTATTATCAGGGTTAATACACTTTTGACTACGGTCGAAAAACTAAAAGAAAAGCTGTTAAAAAAATACAACATAATCACCAGTATTGTTCCTGACTATCCCCATGCCTTAGTTTTTGAAAAAAAACAATCACTTCAAAAGATAAAAGAGTACAGAGAAGGCTGGTTTGAAGTTCAAGATGCAAATTCTCAGAAAATCAGCCCTTGGTTAAAACCTGAATCAGGTAAATATTACATTGATGCATGTGCAGGTGCCGGGGGAAAAAGTTTGCACTTGGCTGATCTTACAAAAGATTCCGCTAAGATTGTAGCTTTGGATATTTATCCTGCCAAACTACATGAACTACGTAAAAGGTGTCTCCGTAATAAAATTGAATCCATTCAAACAGTAAATGTTGATGTAAAGGGAGTTTTTAAAACCTTAAAACACAATGCTGATGGTGTGTTGATCGATGCGCCCTGCAGTGGTTTGGGGGTGCTAAAAAGAAATCCCGATACGAAGTGGAACTTGACACCCGAGCGATTGACTGAAATACTGGAAACCCAAGAAAGTATTCTTCAAACATATGCACCTATGGTCAAAAAAGGTGGGAATTTGGTCTATGCAACTTGCTCTATTTTACCTATAGAAAACAAACTTCAAATTGTTAAATTCTTAAGCAGTAAACTGGGGTCTAAATTTGAATTGGAAAAAGAACACACGTATTTTTCCCATTTGACCGATTTTGATGGTTTTTACTGTGCTCGATTGATCAAAAAAATGTGAATAAAATGCTGAAAAGTTATTGACTCCAACTCCAAATTCGTTAGGTCAGAATCACTGGAAAAAATTATTTTTGGAACAACAATAATCCATTGATGATTTACTTTTTTGGTAATCCCGACCGGAACCTCTTCGCAGTTCAAACCAAACAAAATCTTGATCCTTTTATCCAAGAAAAATTGGTTTGGCTTTTCGGCAACGAATCATTAATCGATGAAAAAATCATAAAGGGTAATTTTGTTGGCCCCCGTAAATCAATGATTACACCTTGGAGCACTAATGCAGTCGAAATAACACAAAACATGGATATTGATGGAATTTCCAGAATAGAAATGTTTGTTATAAACAATCTGGGTGATGAATTTGATCCAATGCTTTTTAAAGTTTATAATGGGCTAGATCAATCCATTTTTACCATCGATATTACCCCAGAGCCGGTAAAGAACATAAACAACATTGAAGCCTACAATCAAAAAGAAGGATTGGCCTTAAACAAAAAGGAAATAAACTACTTGGAAGGATTATCGCAGTATTTGGGACGTTCTTTAACTGATTCTGAAGTCTTCGGTTTTTCTCAGGTTAACTCAGAGCATTGTCGACATAAGATTTTTAATGGGCGTTTTGTGATTGATGGAATGGAACAGAGGGAAAGCTTATTTCAAATGATTAAAAAAACATCTAAAATAAACCCAAATAGAATTGTATCAGCATATGAAGACAACGTGGCTTTCTTTTCTGGCCCAGAAATAGAACAGTTTGCTCCAAAAGATGGATCCCTACCAAGTGTATACGAAACCAATACCATTAAGAGTGTTATATCACTCAAAGCAGAAACCCATAATTTCCCAACTACAGTCGAGCCTTTCAACGGAGCTGCTACTGGTTCTGGTGGAGAAATTCGCGACCGGCTCGCAGGAGGTCAGGGTTCTCTCCCGTTAGCGGGATCAGCCGTTTACATGACTCCCTACTCTAGAGTTACAGCAGATCGAAAATGGGAAGAAGGTTTTCCCGAAAGAAAATGGTTGTATCAAACCCCCTTGGACTTGTTAATCAAAGCCTCAAACGGCGCCTCTGATTTTGGTAATAAATTTGGACAACCCCTAATTTCTGGTTCTATTTTAACTTTTGAACATCAAGAAAAAGATCAACGCTTAGGTTACGACAAGGTCATCATGATGGCAGGCGGCATTGGTTATGGAGTTCTTGATCAAGCCAAAAAAAAATCACCTTCAAAGGGCGATTTAATTGTGGTTCTAGGTGGAGATAATTACAGAATTGGTATGGGAGGAGCTGCAGTTTCCTCTTCTAATACAGGTGCTTTCAGCAATGAAATAGAACTCAACGCTGTTCAAAGATCCAACCCAGAAATGCAAAAAAGAGTAGCTAATTCCATCAGGGCTTTGGTAGAAAGTGCTAATAATCCAATCATTTCAATTCATGATCACGGAGCCGGAGGCCATCTGAATTGTCTTTCAGAATTAGTGGAAGATTCTGGAGGTGAAATATACATCAATAAACTTCCACTTGGGGATCCTACCTTATCAGCTAAAGAGATTATAGGAAACGAATCACAGGAGCGTATGGGTCTTATTCTGTCTGAAAAAGACACTAAATTGCTAAAAACGATTGCCCAACGTGAAAGGACTCCTATTTATATTGTTGGTAAAGTAACGGGAGACAAACACTTTTCGTTTATTAATAATATTAATGGTGAAAAACCAATTGATCTGGCAATTGATTCTTTATTTGGAGATGCTCCAAAGACTACCCTTTTGGATAAAAACAAAAAGATGTTTTTTAATGATCCCTCATACCATTTCTCCAATTTTGAAAATTATTTAAAAAATCTACTCATGTTAGAGGCAGTCGGTTGTAAAGATTGGCTTACGAACAAAGTAGATCGTTGTGTAACAGGTCGTGTGGCGCAGCAACAAACAGTGGGAGCCTTGCAACTTCCATTGAGTAATTGTGGGGTAATGGCTTTAGATTTCAATGGAAAACATGGCGTGGCTACTGCCATTGGTCATGCTCCAGTAATAGGACTAATTGATTCAGCTAAAGGAAGTGTAAATGCAATTGCAGAATCACTAACCAATATAGTATGGGCTCCAATGTCGGAGGGTCTCAAGTCGATCAGTTTGTCAGCCAACTGGATGTGGCCTTGCAACAACCCAGGTGAAAATGATCGATTATATCAAGCGGTAAAAGCCTGTTCAGACTTTGCTATTGATCTGGGTATTAATATTCCCACAGGTAAGGACTCCTTGTCGATGAAACAAAAATATCAGGAAGGTGATGTTTTAGCTCCGGGGACCGTTATCATCTCTTCCGCAGGACAGTGTGAGGATATTAAAAAAATTGTTACTCCAGTATCACTACCCAATAGAGGAGATCTATATTACATCAATTTATCCTCAGAAAAACATGTGTTAGGTGGGTCTTCATTGGGTCAAGTATTAAATAAAATCGGCTCTGAAGCCCCTGGAGTTTCTGATGTTAATGTTTTTAAAAACGCTTTCAATTTAATTCAAAAATTGATCTTAAATAAAAAAATTGTGGCGGGACATGATGTTTCCTCAGGTGGACTAATTACTAGCTTGCTGGAAATGTGCTTTCCTTCTCAAAATGTTGGAATGGAAATTGATTTAACATCATTGAAGGAAAAGGATACTACTGCCTTACTTTTTGCTGAAAACAGTGGTTTGATTCTTCAAAGTGAAATAGATCTTACTTCCCATTTTATAAATCATAATATTAATTGCCACCTTATAGGTAAAGTGACCGAGACCGGAAAACTAATCGCTCAAAACAATCAGGATGAACTAGAATTAGATGTCGCTCAATATCGCGAAATATGGTTTTCTACCTCAGCAGCACTCGATGCGAAGCAAAACAAATGTGCAGCAGAGCGGATTGAAAATTACAAGAAGACACCCTTACAATTCTATTTTCCTTCATCATTTAATGGAAAATTATCTTCCGAAAACAACAGTAAAATTAAAGCGGCTATTATAAGAGAAAAAGGAAGTAATTCTGAAAGAGAAATGGCCTATGCTATGTACTCCGTAGGATTTGAAGTTTATGACATTCACATGACTGACCTGATTGAGGGAAGGAAAACCCTTGAAGAATTTCAATTTATAGCGGCGGTTGGTGGTTTTTCCAACTCAGATGTTTTAGGTTCTGCCAAAGGATGGGCAGGTGCTTTTCTCTTTAACCACAAAGCTAAGAAAAGTCTGAATGATTTTTTTGCCAGAGAAGATACCCTTTCACTCGGGGTATGTAACGGCTGTCAATTGTTTGTTGAATTAGGAATGATTACATCAGAGCACAAAGAGCTTCCAAAAATGCACCTCAACGATTCGGGAAAATTTGAATGTCAATTTACTGCTGTAAGTATCCAACCTTCATCCTCGGTAATGATGCAGGGTTTAGAAGGTGCTAAACTTGGAATTTGGGCTGCTCATGGCGAAGGTAAGTTTCATTTGCCAATGGATGAATATCAATACCAAATACCAGCAAAATACCATCAAGAGGTTTACCCTGCCAATCCCAATGGTTCTGATTATAATGCTGCCATGCTTTGCAGCCAAGACGGTCGACACCTTGTCATGATGCCTCACCTAGAACGTTCTACCTTTCCGTGGAATTGGGCTTATTACCCACAAGACAGAAACGATGAGTTTTCTCCTTGGATCATTGCCTTTGAAAATGCAAAGCGTTGGCTTGACAAAAAATAAATAGATGATTTTTATTAACTAAATTTCACTAATTTAAATTCAATATTGACTATGAAGCCTTCAAGGATTTTTGATATTTTAAGTATTCAGGTTGAAACCCATCCAATAGAAAAATGCCTTAATGATAAAAGAAATGGAAACTGGAAGTCCATCTCAACCCAAAAATATTTTGAATCTGTCAATTTTATAAGTACAGCCCTTATTGAAATGGGAGTGAAACCTCAGGATAAAATTGCGCTGATTTCAACTACTAATAGATCAGAGTGGTGTATTATGGATATGGCTATTCTTCAGATTGGAGCCATTTCAGTTCCACTCTATCCCAATATAAGTTCAAAAGATTACGAATACATTCTCAATCATTCCGAGAGTGTCTTTTGTTTTGTTTCAGACCAACAGGTTTTTGATAAAATTTTTTCTATTAAATCACAAGTAAGAGGACTTTTAGAGATATTCGCTTTTGACCAAATAAAGGGCTGTAAAAACTGGTCGGAGTTGATTGAAGTGGGAAAAGAAGCTTGGAATGAAAAAAAGCTAGAGGAAATTAAATCAAATATCGAGTCTGATCATATTGCTACAATTATCTATACCTCAGGTACTACAGGTGTTCCCAAAGGTGTAATGCTAAGTCATGGCAATATTGTTTCTAATGTAATCTCCGCTACAAAAAAGTTCCCTTTTGAAGAAAGAAGCCAGACTGCATTGAGTTTTCTGCCTCTCTGTCATATTTTTGAGAGAACTTTTATCTATGGTTATCTATACAATAGCATTTCGGTATATTTTGCTGAATCATTAGATACTATCAGTGAAAATTTAAAAGAAGTGAAGCCAAATTTTATGACTGCAGTTCCAAGGCTTCTTGAAAAAGTTTATGATAAAATACATGCCAAAGGAAATGATCTGAAAGGATTAAAAAAAACATTGTTTTTTTGGGCTGTTAAGGTTGGTCTAAAATATGACCCCTATCATAAATCAGACTTCATCTATAACATAAAGCATTGGATCGCGAATAAACTTATTCTGTCTAAATGGAAAATGGCATTGGGAGGAAATCTGAAAATCATATGCTCAGGAAGTGCTCCGCTTCAAGCCAGATTAGCTAGAGTTTTTGCAGCTGCAGGCATGACCATTGCTGAGGCATACGGTTTAACAGAGACCTCTCCGGCAATTTCTATCAATGATTTAAGAAATGGTGATTTAAAAATAGGAACAGTAGGGAAAATAATTGAGGGTGTTGAGGTTGTCATAGCCGCCGATGGAGAAATTCTGTGCAAAGGTCCCAATATAATGAAAGGGTACTTCAAAGATCCTGAACAAACCAGCAAAGTAATGAAAGGAGATTTTTTTAAAACAGGAGATATTGGAACCATAGATAAGGAGGGCTTTCTTAAAATAACCGATCGTAAAAAACAGATGTTCAAAACCTCTGGAGGGAAATATGTTGCACCTCAGGTAATAGAAAACCAATTAAAACAGTCGCTTTTGATTGAACAGATTATAGTTATAGGTGAGGGGGAAAAAATGACTTCAGCACTTATCCAACCCTCTTTTGATCTAGCCAAAATTTGGCTTGAAAAACAAGGCATTTCATGTAAAAAAGATCCGAAATCAATCTGTAAAAATGAAAACTTATTTAATAAAATAAATGATGAAATCAGATTGCATGATGAGAAGTTTGGAAAGTGGGAGCAAGTAAAAACAATACGATTAACTCCTGAAATATGGTCGGTCGAAGGAGGACACCTTACTCCTACCATGAAAGTAAAGCGAAAAATCGTTATGAAAAAATTTCAGTATCTAATTGATGAAATCTACTCTTAATTTTTTTTTTTGACAATTTTATTATGCATGCATAATATGTATTTAATATATTTGTTAAGATTAAAGAAATAAATGAAAAAAAAAACAATTGATGCAGCATTACGTTCTACTTGGAATGCGGTCAGTAAGATGTACAATAGGGAAGCCTCTAAGTTTGATTCAACTATGGCGATGGGATTTGCACTTTTAAACATTGAACCTGAGGGAACACCTTCCAGTTCTTTAGGCCCTAAATTAGGAATTGAGTCCACCAGTTTGTCTCGTTTATTGAAAAGCATGGAGGATAAAAAAATGATTAAACGCTCACCCAATCCAACAGATGGGAGAAGCGTTCTTATTTTCTTAACTCCATACGGAAAAGATAAAAGAGATGATTCACGATCAGTGGTCTTAAATTTTAATGATAAGATACAGGAGCAATTATCAGATATTCAAATCAAACATTTTTTTGAAGTATTAGATTGCATTGCAAAAGAGAGCAAAAATTTTGAACATTTTTTAATCAATTAAATCCATAAGAAACATGGAACTTGAATCAAAAACATTAATTAGAGGGGGTGAGTTCATCATCAAGCAAACACGACCTGAAAACATTTTTACTCCAGAGGATTTTTCGGAGGAGCAAATCATGATGAAAGAAAGTGTTCAAGAATTTATTGATCGTGAGATATGGCCTAATAAAGAACGTTTTGAAAAAAAGGATTACGAATTCACAAAACTTTGTATGCAAAAGGCTGGAGAACTTGGTTATCTAGGAGTCTCCATTCCTGAAAGTTATGGAGGAATGGGCATGGGTTTTGTATCCACCATGTTAGTTTGTGATTACATTTCAGGTGCAACTGGATCTTTTTCAACAGCTTTCGGAGCCCATACAGGTATTGGAACAATGCCAATCGTACTTTATGGAAATGAGGAACAAAAACAAAAGTATGTTTCTAAACTATCTAGTGGTGAGTGGTTTGGCGCATATTGCCTTACAGAACCTGATGCAGGATCTGATGCCAATTCTGGTAAAACGAAAGCAGTGCTCTCCGAAGATGGAAATCATTACTTTATTTCAGGTCAAAAAATGTGGATTTCCAATGCAGGATTTGCGAATTTGTTCATCGTTTTTGCCAGGATCGAGGATGACAAAAATATTACAGCATTTATTGTTCCCAATGACCCAGAAAATGGAATCACAATGGGAGATGAAGAAAACAAATTGGGAATCCACGCTTCCTCAACACGTCAAGTTTTTTTTAACGAAACAAAAGTACATGTTGATCATATTTTGGCCGAAAGAGGACAGGGTTTTAAAATTGCCATGAATGCTCTTAATGTTGGTCGAATAAAATTAGGTGTTGCCTGTTTAGAAGCCCAAAGAAGAGTAATTAGCGGTGCTGTTCAGTATGCCAACAAAAGGGTTCAATTCAAAACACCAATTGCTCAATTTGGAGCGATTAAGGAAAAAATAGCAAGGATGGCTACTTCATGCTATGCTGGAGAATCTGCTAATTATCGTGCTGCACATGATATTGAATTAAAAATTAAAAGTCTTCAAGAGGAAGGATTAAATCACCAAAAGGCAGAACTAAAAGGTGTTGAGGAATTTGCCATTGAATGTTCTATGATCAAAGTAGGAACCTCTGAGGATATTCAAAATTGTTCTGATGATGGCATACAAATATTTGGAGGGATGGGCTTTTCAGCTGACACTCCAATGGAATCAGCATGGAGAGATGCAAGAATTGGTCGAATTTATGAGGGAACTAATGAAATCAATAGAATGCTTAGTGTTGGCATGTTGGTCAAAAAATCTATGAAAGGTGAGTTGGATTTGATGAGTGCTGTCATGCAATTGGCAAGTAAAATGGAATCGGGAATAGTTGAGGATGAAATTAGTATAGATCAACCGCTTAATGTAGAATTAATAAAAATAAAAAACTTGAAGAGAGTGTTCTTAATGATTGCAGGAGCTTCATTTCAAAAACATGGACAGGAACTAAATAAAAATCAACAAATTTTGTTGGGATTGTCAGACATGATGATTGAAATTTATTTTGCAGAATCTTCAACTTTAAGGACAATTAAAAATTTAAACAGAGGGTTAAAAATGACCTATCAAATGGACATGAGTAAACTTTATGTTTTCAATGCCACAGAAATAGTGACAAGTAGGTCAAAAGAAATAATTGGAAATATTTCTGAGGGTACAGCAAAAATTGATTTACTTAAGAACGTCCACCATCTTTGTCGATATGAGGATTTACCAAATATAATCGCTATAAAAAATCGTATTGCTGACAAAATTATAGAGGAAAATAAATATTGTTTTTAACACACTAGTGTTTTCTACTTTTTTGAAAAGATCATAGCCTTTTTTTCTTTTAAATCCTTCAACTTAAGGTATTTATTGTCTTTTGTCATGCCAAAAATATAGATATTTTTGAAGAGAATTTGACCATTCATAATTGCACCAGACTTTAATTTTATCGTGTCATTGTTTATTAGAATTCTATATTTTGGTTCAAATTGGCTAAAAGGATAGCTTTTTAGATGAAAAAGCATTTTTTTTGTATCTATATTTAAAATCTTAAAATTAAAGTTTGTAGAATCTATAGAGAAAAATATTTTTTTTTGATTATTATCTAAAATTTCAATTTTTTTGAGTTCCCAATCACCACCTAAATAATTTTCATTTTTGTTAATAAAATTCATATTTGAACTTGAATCACATGAATTAAAAACTATTAAAATTACTACTAGAATTGAAAAATCTTTTTTTAACACAACTTTCGACTTTATTTTAATAAATTACCCTTAATATCAAATCTTTTCAGAGAATTTATAACTACGCCTGATTCATATTTAATTTCACTTTTAACATTACCATTTTGATAATAATCTGACCAAACACCATCCCTGTTTCCAAAATTATCAAATGAAATTTTCTTTCGAAGATTTGAGTTAGAATAAAAAAATAGACATTCCCCAGTTAAGACTCCTGATTTTAGTAGGGAAGACTCTTTAATACTCCCATTTCTCCAATATAATTTCCTGAACCCATCTATAAGTCCTGTTGAGTATTTTGTTCTTTCTTTAATCTTTTTGTTATCAAAATAAGAAATAAATTCTCCATTTAATTTACCATGTAAATAATTTGATTCAATTTTTCTATTACCGTTTGTATAAAACTCTAGATAATCTCCGTTAAGCGTTCCATTCTTTACTTCAAAAACGACTATTTCTCCTCCATTTTGATCCATTTTTTTAATATTACCATCAAAAAGTTTACCATTAAAATAAAAACTTGAATCTCTTGATGTTCTGACTATATCAATTTGATAATAGTCTACCCAATTACTTTTTTCTTTACAAGAAAATTGAAAAGTCATAAAAAAAAGAAATAAGGATATTGGATGTTTATAAAAAATCGACCAATGCTTCATAGTTGAAGAATTTTTTTTTTGGTAAATTTATAAAATAATACTGATCTCATAATATTAATTTCATTTACAATATTTGAATTAATATAACGTTATTGAGTTAAAGTAATATTTATCTGTGGGGGTATATAAAAAACTTTACAATTTTTACCTTTGTTTTTTTGTCCTATTCTGTTCTTTCAGTTGGGCACAACTTACAGACATTCATATTGATGAAGTAAGGGTTAATGGAAGTCTTGCCCCTCATGAGGTTTGTCAAGGAGAAGTCCCCGTTTTTGAAATCAGGTTCCGGCTAAAAGTAGGTTCTTCTACTCTTACACTTTCAGCAACAAGTACACTAGAATTTACAGCAATTGGGTCTGGAGGTAACGTTTTTACAAAAACTGTCACAAATGTTACAAATACTCTAGATGGTGGTAATATTATTACTAGTTCTGGAGCAGAAGCTTATAGATGGCCGGTTGTTGGCTCAGATGCAATTAATTTATCAAACGCTGGTTTAACTAATGTAATTTTCAAGATTTCACTTAATTCTGTAGGTTTTTCTGACCCAGATGATCCAGACTCTGCTGTTTCGTCAACGACAACAATTAACGTTAAGGCAAAACCCCCCGCAGTTTCCTTATCTACATCAATTGGTGCTTTCGATGGAGCAAGAAATATTTCAATATGTAGTGGAAATGATTTAGTTGTTCAGGCTGATACCGGTTACACTCATTACGAATTCTATAGAAGAGTAAATGGTTTAGCAGTTTTTTCATCTTTAGGAGTATCTACCTCATCATCTGCAACAATTAATAATATAAATGGTGCTGGTGAGGACATTAAAGTCAGAACATACAATGGTCTTGATTGCTATCAGGACTCACTTATTTATTCAATTAGTGTATCTCCAACTACAACAGTTTCTTTAAATGACAACCTAACAGGACATACTACATGTGAAGGTGACAATGTAATATTTTCTGCAATTGGGTCTGGAAATTGGTATCAGTTCATAAGAGTTACTGGAGGGGTTACTTCAACAGTCCAATCTTCTACAAGTGCGACTTATAGTTCAACTTCATTATCTGATCAAGACACAGTTTTAGTTAGAAACTTTACATCATCACTTACTACTTGCTATAGTGAAAAATCTATTACAGTTAGACTAAATACATTTTCTGGCACAAGTTCTATTACAGGAAATCAAAGTATTTGTGCAAATTCAACACCTACTATTTTAACTGACATCTCAGAATCTACAGCTGATAGATCTGGTGATGGAGCATCAACAAGTTATTACTGGGAAAAAAACACAGGCACAGGCTGGACAGGTGTTGGAGCTTCTAACTCAAAGAATTACCAACCACCCGCATTAACTCAAACAACTGCTTATAGACGAGTTCTTCAAAGCTCATTTAATACCAAAGCTTGTCTTAGTTCTTCCAATGTAGTTACTATAACTGTAAATGCTCTTCCGGTCGCTGGATTATCAGGTACTGGTCTTACAAGTTCGACAATTTGTTTTGGAGATAAGCCAGTTTTTAGTGCAACTCCATCAAGTGGTGTAAGTTATACTTTTTACATATCAGGTGTGCCAGTAGAAGCGGCGGCTGTCTCAGGCAGTATTTTTAATTCAGTAAGCACTACTTTAAACTTATTTAATGGAGCAATTATAGGCGTTAGGATTACAAATCCATCTGGATGCTCAGATACTGAATCAATTACATTATTCGTAAATAAAATTAGTGGAAGTGATATCGTTACAACTACAACTGTTAGTTACTGTACAAATGCAGATCCTGCTATAATTACTCATTTAGGGGCTTCATCACCTGACAATGGTGGATCTGTAGCTTATAAATGGCAGACAAGAACCTCAAGTCCTGTTGCGAGTGCATATATAGATATTAATGTTCCATCAGCAACAGCTCTCAATTATGATCCTCCCCCACTACCAGATGGAACTCACCATTTTAGGAGGCTGACAATAAATACACTTAATTCAAAAAGTTGTACTGCTACACCTTCAAATGAAATAGTTATAACTGTAGGTGATGGTTCTGCTCCTACTTTAACAGTAACATTAACAAACACTTCAACTTCACAAACAGTTACAAATAATACTGTATGTGTTGGAGATGGTATAGATTTCGACGCAACATCCTCAAGTGGTAATGGATATGAGTTTAAGCTTAATGGTGCCGCAGTTCAAGGACCAAGTGCAGATGGGACCTTAACAATTAATTCATTTTCTGATGGAGATCTAATTCTTATAAGAGTCTACGAAAATTCTGATGGCACAGGATGTTTCAGTGATTTTAATGCTCCAATTAGAGTTAATAGTATTACCGGAAATAATACAATTAGTTCTGGACCTCAAACAATTTGTAGCCTAGGAGACCCGGTTGAAATAACAAGTTTATCTTCACCTACTCATGATTTGATTGGAGGTTCTGTAGTTTTCAAGTGGCAGCAGAGGTCTCAAGGTACCATAGTTTGGTCAGACATCTCTGGGGCTAATACTAAGAATTATAACCCACTTAGTGGTCAACTTACTTCCACAACAGAATTCAGAAGACTTGCTATTGCAAGTTTTAGTTCTGTTGAGTGCAGCGGGAATACATCTCCGACATTTGTGTCTAATATTCATGTCGTTAATGTTGTTCCAAGTTTCACCGCAACACTTACAAGCTCACCTAATCCAGCAGAATTATGTGAGGGTGAACCCTTTACAATAACAGCTGCAGCAGTTCCTGGAGCTTCTTATGAGTTTTTAGTGAACGATGTTTCCCAAGGAGCAGCAAGTGCTTCAAGAACACTGGTTAAAACACTTACAAATGGTCAGGAGGTAAAAGTAATTGTTACTTCTGGAGCATGCTCAATAACTTCAAACCCTTTAACGGTTATTGTAAATTCAGATCCAATCCCTATAATTGTTGCACCTGGAGTAACAAATGGTATTTTATGTGAAGGATCATTACCAACATTAGAGGGTTTGCCTGCAGCAGGCGTAACACACACATTTTATCTAGACGGAATTGAAGCTCCTCCTGCAGCAATTACTGGAAATAAACTTGATTTAAGTCAAGTTGTACTTAGTGACGTTACAAGAATCGATTTAAAAGTCACCAATTTAGTCAATGGATGTAGTGATACAACAACTACAACAAATGGTTCATCATTAATTTTAACACTGAATAAACTCAGTGGATTTAATAACATCAATACTGCTACGGTTAGTTATTGCTCTGGAGCAGACCCTGTAAGTATTAACTCTGCAAATATTCCTACCTCATCAATTGGGGCAACCCTCAATTACTCATGGGAAAAAAGAACACTTCCTGCTACTTGGGGAGTTGTTGCCAGTGCTAGCAGTAGTAGTTTTAATCCATTAGCCTCAATTGGTGATGGTGTCCATGAGTTTAGAAGACTTATAACTGCAACAGTAAGTTCAGTAAGCTGTTCCCCTACAAGCTCAATATATTTTTCTAATACAGTAACTATTACGATTGGTGCTGGAGTTGGATCCTCGCCTCCAGTTACTCTTACCTCAAATAACTCTCCTACATTAAGTAATATAATCTGCGAGGGAGATGACTTAATATTCACAGCAACATCAAATTCATCAGCCACATTTTATGAATTTTTTGTTGGTAATGTATCTCAAGGAATTCAAGCATCCCCAACAAATACTTTTGACACATCAACAGCAAGTGTTTCATTAGTTGACAATACTGAAGTTAGAGTAAGAGTATATACTGGTGTTGATACTGGAACAGGCTGTTTTAATGATGATGTTATTACACTAAGAGTAAACTCAATGTCTAATGGTAATATAATTGCTTATACTGGATCAAATCCAATTTGTAATGGAGATAATCCACCTGCGATTAATGGAACTACTAATCCTACTTCAACTCTGGCAGCTGATGGTGGAACGATAGTTTACGAATGGGAAAGGGATATTGGAGATGGAAGTGGGTTCGTAGGAATATTATCTACAGATTCACCTAATTATGACCCAACAAATCCAACAGTTACAACAGCATATAGGAGAAAAGCGAGGGCAAGTTTTAGTGGAGATTTATGTGAAAAACCATCAATTATTCATATTTCCAATGTTGTTACAATAACTGTTCAAGCTGGCCCAGCTCCATTAGCTAGCCTAAGCTCTGGTTTAACATCAAACACAATTTGTGCTGGGACAAACTCTATTACGTTAGATGCAAGTTTAAGCTCTAATGCAAATAGTTATTTGTTTTTTGTTAATGGAAACCCAATTAACTCTCATCCTGCCGCAAACTCAACTTATACCTCTACAGCAACAATTTTAGATGGATTCGTCTATAAAGTAAGAGCATATGCTGGAGCTGGAAGAACTGGATGTTTTGATGAGGCCGACTTCACAATTACCTTAAATACAGTTTCTGGGACTAATCAAATAGGTCCTAATGTTCAAAATATTTGTAGGGTTTCAGATATTCAAATGATAAACTCCCTTCAAACTCCTACAGGTTCTGGAACAATAACCTATAGATGGGAAATCCGTCCCGCAGCTACAGGAAATTGGAGTGAAATAGTAGGTGCTGATGCTGCTACATTAACACCAACTCTTGATGGAATAAGTTCTGCATATCGAAGATCTTTTAGAAGTGATTTAAATGGCCAAATATGCAATTTGTATAGTAATGTCGTAACTGTAACTCTTAATGCTGGAACAATTCCAACCGCAGTTTTAGATTCAAATATGCCTTCTCATACTGTTTGTCAATCAGACACCGGACAAATCATATTTGAAGCAGATGCTGATGCTAATGCTACTAGATTTGACTTTTATTTTAATGGAAATTTAGTACAGAGTGATGCCGCTGACAGGACCTTTGATAGAGCTATTTTGGGAATAATTCATAATGACAGGGTTACTGTAAGGGTTTATAATGCATCAGGTTGTTATGATGAAGATGAATTATTTGTTCAGGTAAATGCACTGTATGCTGGAACAGTTTCAGGATCCACGAGTGTTTGTGAGAATTCTCCTGATATAGTCTTATTAACAAACGTGGACGCTGGGAGAATTAATGGAGTGGCAGCTGTTAATGGAGATTATCAGTGGCAATATTCAACTGATGACACCAACTGGTCTGATATTATAGTTAATGGGAATAATGCTACATACGCTGTACCACCTAATCCATCTCCTCCTAATAAATATTATAGAAGACTTGTTAAAAACACCATGAATACAGTCTCATGTACTATTCCGACGGCGTCTGTTCTTATTACAGTAACACCATTACCAAGTCCCTCTATAACAAATAACATTACTGGGGCAGCCACAAGTGTTACAATTTGTGCTACTGACACATCATTAATTTTTCAAGGTTCAGGTGGTGAATCTTTTGAATTTCTAATTAATGGCAGTGTTCAATATACAACTAACGCTAGTTTAGGTCTAAATACTGCAAACTTTGATATCATAAGTGAAAATGCAACAATTACAAATGGTGATGTTGTAAGTGTCAAGGTCTATAATAAACCGTTAGTTGCAGGAAACCCCGATCCAACAGCCTGTTCCTCAACTTCAATTGAAGTATATGTAGGAATTTTAGGTGAACCTAATGCAACTTTATCAAGTGATAAAGATGTAATTTGCGATGATGAATCATTCATATTAACTGCCACTGCCGGAGGAATTGCAGGTGCGACATATAGGTTTTCAATTAATGATGCACTGCTAAGCACAGTTACAGCTACTGCAACCCAAACCTCTGTTAATTTTTCACCTTCAGCTCCTTTTACATCTTCAATGACTGTGAAAGTAGATATTACAACACCTCAAGGGTGTACTGCTGTTGCAACAATCACTATATTAGAAAATATAATTACTCCAGGTACAATCACAGGTAGTCAAACCATCTGCTCTGGGAGAGCACCAAGTCCAATAATTAGTGCTACCACACCAACAGTTTCCTCAGGTGCTACTGTAACATATCAATGGCATAGCTCTATAGATAATTTTGTCAGTTTCAATTTAATTGGGGTTAACAGTCCTACATATAGTCCTCCAAACCTTCTACAAACAACAAGATATAGAAGAATAGATTTTTCTAATTTAAATGGAAAAACCTGCTCTTCAACTACAAATGAGATAACAATAACAGTAAATAATGGCCCTGGAGGAGACCTTTGGATGAATAACAATGGGGTTAATTCCAGTGTTGCTACTAGAACAATATGTGATGGGGATGATCCCATATTTACTATCGCAGGAGGCTCAGGTAAATCTTACCAATGGAGAATAGATGGAATCGTAGAATCAGCAACAAATACTAACACATTTAAGTTGTCTGATGTAGGTAAAGTTTTCTCAGGTATTGATATCGTTGATGTAATTGTATATGATCTTCCTCTTACTGGTGGTGGTGGAATTGATCCACTGGCATGTAAATCAACAACTCAATCAATAACTGTAACAACTGTAGGTGCTGTAAATCCAGTATTAGTATCTGATGCCACAAAC
>MDSV01017847.1_pt1 | contig 35710 bp, 26 predicted proteins | sample 810851 | NCBI WGS metagenome assembly MDSV01 (sample SAMN05326640, study PRJNA326480) | marine metagenome | isolation source: seawater | place: Atlantic Ocean: North East | collected 2012 | reverse complement strand
CCTGAGCCAGAACCTGAGCCAGAACCAGAACCTGAGCCAGAACCTGACCCAGAACCAGAACCTGAGCCAGAACCAGAACCTGAGCCAGAACCTGAACCAGAACCAGAACCAGAACCTGAGCCAGAACCTGAGGTTAAAATAGAGTTAAAGACTAAGAAAGAAAGGCTTGATGCAGGTCTTAGAAAAACTAAAGAAAGTTTCTTTGGTAGATTAGCAAGAACTGTTGCAGGTAAATCAACTATTGATGAGTCAGCTCTTGATGAAATAGAAGAAGCTTTGATTAGCTCCGATATAGGTGTGGAAACTACTATAAGAATTATTGAGAAACTAGAGGAGAGAGTTGAAAGAGATAAATACATCAATACTTCAGAATTGAATAATTTCTTAGCAGAAGAAATATCATTATTAATGCAAGATTCTTATGATGAAATTCCCGATATTGATGAGCCTTATGTTATCATGATAGTTGGAGTAAATGGTGTAGGTAAAACAACTACTATTGGTAAATTAGCACATCAATTTAAACAACAAGGAAAGAAGGTGGTTTTAGGAGCAGCAGACACTTTCAGAGCGGCTGCAGTTGATCAGTTAGTTATATGGGCTGAAAGGGTTGGAGTGGATATTGTCAAACAAGATATGGGATCTGATCCTGCATCAGTAGCTTTTGACACGATACAATCTGCAAAAGCAAGTGGTGCAGATGTTGTGATAATTGATACTGCAGGAAGATTGCATAACAATGTGAATTTGATGCGTGAATTAGGTAAGATTAGAAGTGTAATGGGAAAGGTAATTCTTGAAGCTCCCCATGATGTTATGTTAGTTTTGGATGCTTCGACTGGGCAAAATGCAATAGAACAAGCGAAACAATTTACATCTGCTACAGAGGTGGATTCAATAGCATTAACTAAGTTAGACGGTACAGCAAAAGGTGGTGTTGTAATTGGAATTTCTGATCAATTCAAAATCCCTGTTCGTTATATTGGAGTAGGTGAAGGAGTTAATGATTTACAAAAATTTAATAAAGAGGAATTTGTAGAATCACTTTTTAACTAATGCGCACAAAATCACTCAGAAAGAATAAAATAAATATCATAACTTTAGGTTGCTCAAAGAATGTGTATGATTCTGAGGTTTTGATGGGGCAGCTTTTAGCAAATAAGATTTCTGTTGATCATGAGTCAGAGAAAGAGGATGCTAATATTGTTGTTGTGAACACATGTGGTTTTATTGATAATGCCAAAGAAGAGTCGATAAATGCAATATTAGAGCAAGCTCAAAGGAAAGAATCTGGTGAAATTGATAGATTATATGTTACTGGATGTCTATCTGAAAGATATAAGCCTGATTTGGAAAAAGATATACCAGATGTGGATCAATATTTTGGGACCACAGATTTACCAAAATTACTAAAAGTATTAGATGCTGACTATAAACATGAATTATTAGGAGAAAGATTAACTACTACACCTAATCATTATGCTTATTTAAAGATTTCAGAAGGGTGTGATAGACCTTGTTCATTTTGTGCTATTCCATTAATGAGAGGTAAGCATAGATCAACACCTATTGAGCAGTTGGTGAAAGAAGCGGAACATCTAACTAAAAATGGTATAAAGGAACTAATACTTATTGCCCAAGATCTAACTTTTTATGGTTTAGACATCTATAAAGAAAGGAGGTTGGCAGATCTATTAACTCAGTTGTCAAAAGTAGAGGGAGTGGAGTGGATTCGGCTACATTATGCTTTTCCAACAGGATTTCCAGAGGATGTATTAGATGTTATAAGGACTAATAATAAGATTTGTAATTATATTGATATCCCTTTACAGCATATCAATGATGATCTTTTGAAATCAATGAAAAGAGGTGCTTCTCGTGAGAAAATAGACGCTCTAATAGAGAGTTTTAGGGTTAAAGTTCCTGGTATCGCTATTAGAACTACTCTAATAGTTGGATACCCAGGAGAAACTAATGAAAGATTTCAAGAGTTAATACAATGGGTGCAGGATACTAAGTTTGATAGGTTAGGTGTATTTACTTATTCACATGAAGAAAACACTTTAGCTTATAATCTAGAGGATGATGTCCCAGATAAAATAAAGAAGGCAAGAGCAGAGCAGATCATGGATTTGCAAACGCATATTTCTTGGGAGTTAAATCAAGACAAGATAGGTAAGGTTTTTAAAGTGTTATTTGATCGTAAGGAAGGAAATTACTTTATTGGGCGTACTGAGTTTGATTCTCCTGATGTGGATAATGAGGTTTTAGTGAGAGCAGAAGATACTTACATTAGAATTGGTGATTTTGCGAATGTAAAGATAGAAAAGATAGATCATTTTGATTTGTATGGCGTGGTAGTTGATTAGTCAATGAAATGATTACTTTTGTACTCTATAAAAAGAAAATAAATGTTTGAAAATTTATCAGAAAAACTAGAGAAGGCTTTTAAAGTACTTAAAGGTCAAGGAACCATCTCTGAAATAAATGTTGCTCAAACAATGAAAGAAATTAGAAGAGCGCTTCTTTCAGCTGATGTTGATTTTAAGACTGCAAAATCATTTACTGCAAATGTTAAGGAGAAAGCCTTGGGACAGAAAGTACTAACAGCTATTGATCCGGGGCAATTACTTACTAAAATAATGAAAGACGAGCTAGCTTCACTTATGGGTAGTGAGCATTCAGAGCTTAATCTTTCTGGTGGTCTAACAGTGATCTTAATTGCTGGGTTACAGGGTAGTGGTAAAACTACTTTCTCAGCTAAATTAGCTTTACATCTTAAAAGTAAGAAGAACAAGCGTCCATTATTAGTTGCTTGTGATGTTTATCGTCCTGCTGCTATTGATCAGCTTGGTGTTTTAGCTGAGCAGGTCGCTGTTGATATATATCAGGATAGAGAAAGTCAAGACCCTGTTGAGATTGCAAAGAATGCTATAAAACATGCTAAAACAAGAGGGCAGAATGTAGTTATTATAGATACAGCTGGGCGTTTAGCAGTTGACGAGCAGATGATGAAAGAGATTGCAAATATTAAGAATGAGACCAATCCCAATGAGATATTATTTGTTGTTGATGCAATGACTGGCCAGGATGCTGTAAATACTGCTAAAACCTTTAATGATAAGCTAGATTTTGATGGGGTTGTACTTACAAAGTTAGATGGTGATACTAGAGGTGGAGCGGCATTAACGATTCGTTCAGTGGTTAGCAAACCAATTAAGTTTATTGGGACCTCTGAGAAGATGGATGGTCTAGATGTTTTTCATCCTGATAGGATGGCTAGCCGAATTTTAGGGATGGGAGATGTTATTTCATTAGTAGAGCGTGCTCAGCAACAGTTTGATGAGGAAGAAGCCAGGAAGGTGCAGAAAAAAATTGCTAAGAATCAATTTGGGTTTGATGATTTTTTGAAGCAAATTCAGCAAGTTAAAAAGATGGGAAACATGAAAGATTTGGTTGGGATGATTCCTGGAGTGGGTAAAGCTATGAAAGATGTTGATATTGATGATGATGCTTTTAAGGGAATCGAGTCAATTATTTATTCTATGACAGAACATGAGAGAAAGAATCCAAATGTATTAAATGGTAGTAGGAAGAAACGAATTGCTGAAGGTAGTGGAACATCAGTAGTAGAGGTAAATCAACTTATAAAGCAATTTAATCAGATGGGTAAAATGATGAAGATGATGCAAGGAGGGGGGGGTAAACAGATGATGCAAATGATGCAAGCAAAGGGTGGAATGCCAAGGGTATAAATAGCTATGATTTTATTAGACGGGAGAAAAACAGCTAATGATATAAAAGAAGAGATAGCAGTTGAGGTGTCTTCTTTAATTGCTGCTGGTAGTAAGAAGCCACATTTAGCAGCTATTTTAGTAGGAACTGATGGCGCAAGCGAAACATATGTGAGTGCAAAAGTAAGGGCATGTAAGGAGGTTGGTTTTAGGTCTACCTTAGTTCGTCTAGACAATAAGGTATTAGAGTCAGATTTATTATCTGAGATAGAGGAAATAAATAATAATAAAGATATAGATGGTCTAATTGTACAATTGCCATTGCCTGATCATATTGATGAGATGAAAATTACGCAGGCAATAGATCCAATAATAGATGTAGATGGTTTCCATCCTCAGAATATTGGTAGGATGGCCTTGAACTTACCTACTTATCTTCCTGCTACTCCTGCTGGCATCCTAGAACTCTTAGGAAGGTACAATGTTGAGACTGCAGGGAAACACTGTGTGGTTATTGGTAGAAGTCACATTGTGGGTTCTCCTATAAGTATTTTGATGGCAAGAAATAATAATCCAGGTAATTGTACAGTTACACTAACTCATAGTAGGACTCAAAATATTAAGGATATAACCAAGACTGCTGATATTTTAATTGTTGCTCTTGGGAAATCAGAGTTTATTACTGCTGATATGGTAAAAGATGGGGTGTGTATCATTGATGTTGGCATTACAAGAGTAAGGTCAAATACAACAAAGAGTGGCTGGAAACTTCTGGGTGATGTTGCTTTTGAGGGAGTTAAGAACAAGTGTAGCTTTATTACTCCTGTTCCTGGAGGAGTAGGTCCAATGACTATTGCAATGTTATTGAAAAACACTTTAAAATCAGCAAAAAGAGCGGATTATTAAATTTTTATTATATTTGCGCCAGTTTTTGTAGGGTTGTTCCTACTAGTATTAATAAATTTTTAAAAACAATTATGGAAGGAAAAGTAAAATGGTTTAACGGAAGCAAAGGGTATGGTTTCATTGAAGGTTCAGATGGAACTGATTACTTTGCACATTTTCAAGAAATTCAGGTTGAAGGTTACAAAACCCTTAAAGAAGGGGCTGATGTAACATTTGAACCAGGAGATGGAGAAAAAGGACCAGTAGCTAAAAATATTGTAAACGCTTAATTAGCATTGTATAATATAGAAGGAAGCGAGCATTTTGCTCGCTTTTTTTATTTTTTATTTTTTATGTCTTCTTCAATTTCTTTTAGTTCATCTCTTAATCGTGCGGCCTCCATGAAATTAAGATTTTTAGCCATTCTTTCCATCTCTCTTTTTGTATATTTTGCCATCTTGTGCAATTGTTCTATAGATGAAGATCTAATAATTGATTGAGTATTTGGTGTAGTTGTCTTATATGGGTTTAGGTTTCTTGTAAGTTTGTTATTGCCTTTTTTAATTAGAGGCTGAGGTGTAATTCCTTTCTCACGATTGAAAGCTTTTTGTTTTTCTCTTCTTCTTTCAGTTTCCTCAATTGTTCTTCTCATAGATTCAGTTATATTATTAGCATACATAATTACGAGTCCATTAATATTTCTAGCTGCTCTTCCAGCAGTTTGGGTTAATGCTCTATCTGACCTTAGAAATCCTTCTTTATCTGCATCCATAATTGCAACAAGGCTTACCTCGGGTAGGTCTAACCCTTCTCTTAATAAGTTTACCCCAATTAATACATCAATAGCTCCTTCTTTGAGTTGATACAGGATCTCAACTCTTTCTAATGTATCAACATCAGAATGAATATATCTGCATTTAATATTAAATCTAGTAAGGTATTTGCTAAATTCTTCAGCCATTCTTTTTGTTAGCGTTACAACAAGTACTCTTTCTTTTATGTTTATTCTTAATCTTATCTCTTCTAGTAGATCATCGATTTGATTCTCACTTTCTCGAACTTCTATGATAGGATCTAGTAATCCTGTTGGACGGATAATTTGCTCAACAAATATTCCTGCGGATTTCTCTAACTCATAATCAGTAGGCGTTGCACTTACATAAATTGTTTGTTGGTTAATTAATTCAAATTCTTCAAATTTTAGAGGTCTATTGTCCATTGCTGCAGGTAGTCTAAACCCATGTTCTACAAGGTTATTTTTTCTTGACCTGTCTCCACCATACATAGCTTTTACTTGTGGTAGTGTAACATGGCTCTCGTCAATTACAGTTATGAAATTGTCAGGAAAGTAATCTAGTAGGCAGAAAGGCCTACTTCCTGGTTTCCTTCCGTCAAAATACCTGGAATAATTTTCTATTCCTGAACAATATCCAAGTTCTCTTATCATTTCAAGATCAAATTGAGTCCGTTCATCTAACCTCTTTGCTTCAGTCTCTAGTCCTATTTCCTGGAAATAATCAACTTGTTTCTTTAGATCATCTTGTATCTCAGATATTGAGCTATGAATTTTGTCTTTTGAGGCCACAAAGATATTAGCTGGGAAAATCCTTATTTCTTTTAAGGTATTGATTATTCTCCCACTACCTGGGTTAAAACTTTCTATTTCTTCAATCGTATTTCCAAGAAAATGAATTCGGTATGCTATCTCATTATGTGCAAGAAAGACATCGACAGTATCTCCTTTGACTCTAAAATTTCCTCTATCAAAACTGGAAGTGGTTCTACTGTAGAGTGCAGATACTAGTTTCCTAAGAAATTGATCTCTACTGATGATATCTCCTTCGTTCAGATCAATTATGCCACTGTGAAAGTCTGCAGGGTTCCCAATCCCGTAAATACAGCTAACGGATGAGATAACAATTATATCTTTCCTTCCTGATAGGAGAGTAGATGTAGTCTTTAATCTATATTTCTCTATCTCCTCATTTATAGATAAGTCTTTTTCAATATAAGTTCCTGAGCTTGGTATGTATGCTTCTGGTTGATAATAGTCATAATAAGAAACAAAATATTCTACAGCGTTCTCAGGAAAGAAATGTTTAAATTCACTGAATAGTTGAGCTGCTAAGGTTTTATTATGGCTTAGAACTAATGTAGGGCGATTTACCTTTTGTATAACATTTGCGATAGTAAATGTTTTTCCTGATCCGGTTACTCCCAGTAGAGTCTGAGAATTCTCACCATCATTGAGACCTTCAACAAGTTGTTTTATTGCATTTGGTTGATCTCCAGTTGGGGAAAAATTAGATTGAAGTTTGAACCTCATCTATGCTTTATTTAGCATTTGTATTTTCTGTTGTAGATCTTTTATGTCAGATTTCGCATTATCTATTTGTTTTTGCGTCTGATCTAATAATGGCATTGTAGCTTTTCCATTGCCAAAGAATGATATATTATTCTCGTATTGAGCAATTACTTTTTCTAGATTATCTATTCTTTTTTTGAGAAGTTCTTGTTCCCTGTTAATTGCTCTACTATTTCCTTTAAGTGAACTTATTTTATTTTTATATTTTTCAGTTGCTAATGCTTCTTTGTCTAATCCTAGTTCCTCAAACTTTGAATTTAACAGATTAAGAAATTGAGTATTAATACTCTTCTTATCTTTAGGAGTCTGTTTTATATTGTCCCATCTCGAGTTAAATGCTTTAATTTTTTTAATGTTTTCTTTTGATTTAGATGATAATTTGAGTCCTTCAAGTTCTTTAATTAGCGCCTTTTTTTCTTTGTATGCTTCTGCTTCTTGTTTCTTTATCTCTTTATAATATTTTTTTCTATTATTAAAGAAAATATTACAAGCTTTTCTAAATCTTATCCAGATCTCATTTGATTGTGTAGATGGAGAAAATTCAGAATTTTTCCATTCCTCCTGTAGTTTAATTAAGTTGTCTCCAGTTTTTTTCCAGTCAGTGCTATCTTGTAGTCTTTCGGCTTTTTCACAGATAGCTAGTTTCTCATTTAAGATTTCCGTCCTCTGTATCTTTTTTTGTTTGTAGAAATTATTCTTTGCACTGTAGAAATTATTTAGGACCTCTCTTAATTTTCCCCATGCAATCTTATTAGATTCTTTACTTAGTTTTCCTAATGCTTTCCACTTTTTTTCTAGTTCACGACATTTAGTAGTAGCCTCTTGCCACTGATTATGTGAGGTTTTCTCTTCAAATGTTATATCTTCAATCTCTTTGGCAATGATATTTTTTAAATCTAGTTTTATAGAGTTCTCTTTCTTTTTTTCAATAAAGTAGTCATTTCTTCTTTTATTTATTTTTTTGCTTATCTCTTGAAACCTTTCCCAAAGAGGTTCTCTAAGCGTTCTTTCGACTGGCCCTACATTTTTCCAGTGCTCATGAAGCTCTTGCAAGTTATTGTGAGCTTTATTTATTGATCTTTCTTCTAGAAGTGCCTCTGCTTTTGCACACATTATATTTTTTTCTTCTAGATTCCGTTTAAAGTCCAGATCTCTTAAATCATTGTTAATTTTGATAAAATCATAAAAAAGCTCAACATGGTGATGATATGATTGCCAGAGGTGATTATTCTCAGTAATAGGAACATGTCCTGTCTCTCTCCATCTTGCTTGTAGTTCTCTAAATTTTTCGAATGTTATTTTTATGGACTCTTCTTCTTTTACCAGCGCATCAATATCTTCAATTATTGTTCTTTTTATCTTGAGATTTTCTTCTTCTTTTTTTTCCTTTCTTTTTCTAAACTCAGATTTAATCTTACGATAAATATCAAAAGCATTTTTAAATTTAACTTCTAGAGGATGTAACTTTTCTTTTGACTTTTCTTCTTTCTCTAACTCTTCAGTTCCTAGGGCTTCTTTCTTTTCTGTTTTAAGTTTTGTGTAGAAAATAGATTTTATTTCCTCAATCTCTTTTGATACAGAGTAGGGATTATGATTTTTAGATAGCAGACTAACTCTTGCAACTAGTTCATCCATTGATAGTATGTTGTTATCTATCTCTGGATCCTCTCCTGTAATAGTATTTAGAATATTTTCTTTAGTTGATATTTCTTCTATCTCGTCTTCCAACTTTTAGAATTTTTGATTACAAATTTACTAATATTTAATGATTTAGAGGTTCCAGATTCTCCAGCTCTCCTCTGCCTGTATTTGGAGCATCTCTAGTCCATTTTTAGTTTGAGCATCCTTTGCTTTCCCGTAAGCTAAGAATTTAGTTTCATATGGGTTGTAGATTAAATCAAAAAGCAGATTGTCTTTGTTTAGGTATTCATAAGGGATTTTAGGGTATCCACTAATTTCAGGGAAGGTTCCTTGAGGTGTTGTATTAATTATAATAGTGTAATAACTAGTTGTTTCCCTCTTAATATCTAAATAATCGAATGCGGTATTTCTGTTTACAGTTTTATATTTAACCCCAAGTTTTGTTAAAGCATATTTTATAGCCCTTGCTGCACCCCCATCACCTAATATTAAGGCTTTGTCTCTACCCTTCAATAATGGCTGTATACTATATAGAAATCCGATGTAGTCAGTATTATATCCAATTAATTTGTCATTATTAAAATGGATTGTATTTACCGCGCCGATTATTTTTGCTTCTTTACTTATTTCATCTAAGAATGGAAGTATTGATGTTTTATATGGAATCGTAATATTAAGTCCGGCGAATTTGTGTTTTTTTATTAATCCTTTGAATTCTGAAATGTTTTCTAGCTCAAGATTAAGATATTCAGTGTTAGTTATTCCTTCTTTTAGGAATTTCTCTTTAAAATATTGTGCAGAAAAAGAATGTCTTAGACTGTTGCCTACAACTCCAAAGGTTCTCATTATTTATTTTTTGATGAATTCTCTAGCAAATACACGAGTAAGAATCCTGCTATCATTAGTATGATAGCAAATAGAGTGTTACTATCTATCTCAGCTGGCAAATTCGAATTGTATGCTATTATCTTCACCTCATCATTTATTTTGATACTTTTCGTAATCTGCTTCCAAGGCCAGATAATATTTAAAGACCCTAGAATGAAGCCTGTTAATAATGCTAGTGTGGCATCTTTATATCTTGTTAATACCCAAGATAGAAGGTGGGAAAAACTTATTAGACCAAATACAGAACCAAGAAAAAAGATGCCTAATAGTGAGATGTCTAGTTCGGTTACTGCAGTTACCATTAAAAGCTTGTAGTTCCCTAGAAGTATTAATATATATGATCCAGATAACCCTGGCAGCATCATGCCACTTATCCCAATTATCCCACATATAAAGACAAAAAGTAGATTTGAGTTTTCTGTTGCTGGCTCCATAAAACTTAAAGAAATTGCTATTGTTGTTCCTAATATCAAAGTAATAGTAGATTTTATATTCCAATTTTGCACTCTCTTACCTACAAAAATAACTGAGGCCACAATAAGTCCAAAAAATAATGACCAGATTAATACCGGGTAATTAGCAAATAGATATTCAAATAAAATAGCTATAGTAAAGACACTAATAATACTTCCAGAGAAAACAGCAGTTAAGAAATACAAATTTGTATATTTAGCTAATTCTTTCATCTTGAAAGAAAATAAAAGCTCTAGGGCTTTCCTATCAAATGATCTTAAAGTATTGACCAGTTCTTCATATATGTTAGTGATTAATGCGATAGTACCCCCAGAAACTCCAGGAATCACATTTGCTACTCCCATTCCTACTCCTTTAAGAAAAAGTATTAAGTATTTCTTCATTAATTAAGTTAAGAAGTTATTAAACGTATCACCTCTTAAACCAAGCCTTAGACACTCTAAAGGGATAACTTCATTAGGGCTTATATTTCCTAAATTGACATCAGCTCCGAATTTATTTATAAACCAGACTTGTTGATCTTTTTGAGGAGCCTCCCATAGGATGTTATTCTTGTTAATCTGCTTTGTAATATCATTAATGATCTCATGTTTTATGCCTCCATCATGATCAAAGACACCAGTATTCCCTCCTTCTCTAGCTTCAGCAATTACTTTCCAGCTGCCAGCCGAAAGTTCATCTTGCATCCATTTCAGCCAGTTTTCACTACTAATCTCTACTGTAGTATCTTTGCTTCCAACCTCACTAATAACCTTAAATTCTTTTGAGAAATCTGTAATTATTTCACATTTCAGATCATGATGTATACTCATACACCCATCAGATATTTCTACCATCTCAAGACCGATATTATTCATATATCTTTTATAATCATTAATCTGATCTCTGATAGCAAATGTTTCAAAGAGAGTGCCTCCTGCATAAACCAGCATCCCATTTTCTTTATATAATTTGATCTTATTAGTAATCTTGGGGGTTATAATACTTGTTCCAAATCCAAGTTTAATAATATCAGTATATTCATGGTTTAAAGACAAGAAGTCTTCAGCTTGCCTTAAGCTAAGGCCTTTATCCATGATCATTGTAAGCCCATTCTCTCTAGGTCTTTTAGATCTTATAGGAAGTTGTGTTAGGATTTCTTGCATACTTTAAAATATATTAGAAACAAAGATAGTAATCCTAAGCAGAAGAAAAATTTAATTATGTAATTTTGTCACTTAAGATTAATATAATGACATTAATAAAATCAATTTCTGGTATTAGAGGCACAATTGGTGGGTCGGTAGGAGATTCACTCTCTCCTTTAGATATTGTGCGTTTTACTGTTTCTTATGCTATCTTTATTAGAAAACAAGGGGATATTTCTAATAGCATAATAATTGGTCGTGATGCTCGTGATTCTGGCAAGATGGTAAGTAATATCGTTTCAGGAACTTTAATGGGGTGTGGTTTTGATGTATTAGATGTTGGGCTCTCAACAACGCCCACTATCGAGGTTGCAGTCCAATTAGAAAATGCTGCTGGAGGAATTATCATTACTGCTAGCCATAATCCTAAGAATTGGAATGCTTTAAAGTTACTAAATGGTAAAGGGGAGTTTCTGTCAGAAACAGATGGGGAAGAGATTCTGTTGTTGGCAGAAGAGAATGATTTTGTTTTCCCTGAGACAGAGCTTATAGGAAGATATAGCTATGATGATAGTTTTAATAATAAACACATTGATGAGGTTTTAAAATTAGATTTAGTAAATGTTAGTTTAGTTAAGTCTTCAGGATTTAGAGTTGTGGTAGATGCTGTAAATTCAACAGGTGGATTTATGATTCCTAGATTATTAGAAAGAATGGGAGTGGAGTGTATAAGATTGTATTGTGAACCAAATGGAGATTTTCCACATGACCCTGAGCCTCTACCTGAGAATCTAACTGTTACTGCTAATTTAGTAGTAGAAGAGAAAGCAGATTTTGGGATTGCAGTAGATCCTGATGTAGATCGATTAGCTTTTATTTGTGAAGATGGGACTATGTTTGGTGAAGAATATACTCTAGTAGCAGTCTCTGACTATGTTTTAAGTAAGACGCCAGGAAATACAGTATCTAACTTATCTTCAACTAGAGCATTAAGGGATATTACTCTCAAACATAAAGGAACTTATGAGGCATCTTCAGTTGGTGAGGTTAATGTAGTGGAGAAGATGAAAGCGACTAATGCCATTATTGGTGGAGAAGGAAATGGCGGAATAATATATCCTGAATTGCATTATGGTAGAGATGCACTTGTGGGGGTTGCCCTATTTCTAACCCAACTTGCTGAGAAAGAAATATCTGTTAGGGAGTTAAGAGATTCTTATCCAGATTATTTTATGTCTAAGAATAAGATAGAATTGGATCATGAGATGAATGTTGATGTGGTTCTATCTATTTTGGAACATAATTATAATGGTGAACAGATTTCTACTATAGATGGATTAAAAATAGATTTTGAAAATGGATGGGTACATTTAAGAAAATCTAATACAGAACCTGTAATTAGGATATATGCAGAGAGTGAAGGAAAAGTTGAAGCTAATGCATTGGCAGAGAAAATGATTAATGAAATTAAAGCATTATTTTAAATGAAGGTGTATTTAGATAATGCGGCAACTACCCCAATAGCGCCAGAGATCATTGAAATGATGAGTGAAATGATGAAAACTAATTTTGCTAATCCTTCTTCTGTCCATTCTTTTGGTAGGGAATCAAAAATAATAGTTGAGAGTGCGCGAAAAAAAATAGCTGAGTTATTAAACACTTCTCCTGGTTCTATTTTCTTTACATCTGGTGGTACTGAGGCAGATAATATGGCTATAAAGTGTGCAATTCAAAATCATAAGATTACACATGCTATCACATTAAGAATTTCTCATCATGCTGTATTATATCCTCTTCAAGATTTGCATAAGGAGGGTATAATAAAGCTTTCTTATGTAGATTTTGATAAAGATGGTGTTGTCTCTTTGTCGCATCTTAAAGAACTCTTAGCAGACAATCCTAGAACTTTTGTGTCAATTATGCATGCCAATAATGAGATTGGAACTATTCAGGATTTAAAGAAAATAGGAGAAATTTGTAAAGAATTTAATGCTATCTTTCATTCTGACACTGTACAGACTATAGGCCATTATACATTTAATATGCAGGAGCTAAATGTAGATTTTATGGCAGCTTCTGCACACAAGTTTCATGGCCCTAAAGGTATTGGTTTCAGTTACATATCAGAGAATATTAAGATTAAGCCATTAATACGAGGTGGTGGACAGGAAAGAAATATGCGAGCGGGAACTGAGAATATTTATGGGATTGCAGCACTTGCCATGGCTATGGAGATGGCGTATGAGAATTTGGAAGCAGAGGTGAAATATATTAAAGGGTTAAAAGAATACATGATTAAAAGACTTAAAATTGAGATAGCGGATGTCCAGTTTTATGCTAAATGCACTGATATTGATAATAGTTTATATACTGTACTCTCATGCCATTTCCCAGAAACAGATATCTCAGAGATGTTACTTTTTAATTTAGATATTTTAGGTGTTGCTTGTAGTGGAGGGAGCGCATGTGCTTCAGGAGGAAATAAGGGGTCTCATGTACTTGCAGAGATTGTCCCAGATAGTAAACGGCCAGGCATTAGATTTTCATTTAGCAGATATAACACTAAAGAAGATATTGATTTTGCAGTTGAAAAGTTAAAAGAGTTATTTTAACTTTCTTATTTTAATTGAAAATCCAGCATAAATTAGGGTCATTATAGGGCTCATCCAGTTAAAAATAGCATAAATAAAATACTCTGCCACACCTACTCCAAGAACTCCATAGTGATATGCTCCACAGGTATTCCAAGGAATTAGAGCAGATGTTACAGTTCCAGAGTCTTCTAATGTCCTACTTAGATTTTCAGGTGCTAGTCCTTTCTTCTCATATCCATGTTTAAACATTTTCCCAGGGATAACAATTGAGAGATATTGATCCGAAGCAGCTATATTAATACCTAAACAACTAATTACAGTACTAACAAATAAGCCAAACATATTTTTTGCTCTTTTTAAGAGTGCGCTAGTTATTTTTGATAATGCGCCAATTGCATCCATCGAACCCCCAAAGACCATTGCAGATAGTGTTAGCTTAATTGTCCATAACATGCTTTTCATTCCTCCTGAATTGTAGAGTCGTTCAATCCCAATGTTTTCTGTAGGAATTTTAGTGTCTAAGAAAACTGAAGTAAAAATAGCTTTTAGTTTTGATGAATCAATTGTGTCTAGAATGTTTTGCTGAAAAATTAAAGCAAATATGACTGCTAAAAATATTCCTGAAGAGAGTGCTATGATTGGTCTAATTTTTAAGTATGCCAAAATTATTACCAGCACAGGTACAAGGAACAATATTGGAGAAATATAGAAATCATTTAAAATTGTATCAGATAAGCTCATCATACTAGAGATGTCTCCAGTTGTAGAAGTGTTAATATTCAAACTAATTAGACAGAAGACTATAAATGTTATAATAAATGTAGGTACAGTAGTTAGTGTCATATATTTTATATGCGTATACAAGTCGCTGCCTGCCATTGCTGGCGCAAGGTTAGTGGTATCACTAAGTGGAGACATCTTGTCACCAAAATATGCTCCAGAGATTACAGCTCCAGCTGTCATGCCTGGCGCTATATTAAAAGCAGTGCCAACTGCAACTAGAGCAATACCTACAGTAGCTGATGTAGTGTATGAGCTTCCAGTTGTAAGAGATACAACAGCAGTCACAATTAGTGTAAGAGGTAAGAACACTGATGGGTTAATTAAATTTAGTCCATAATACACCATTGCAGGAATAACTCCACTTACTTTCCATGTCCCAGCTAAAGCACCTACTAGTAATAAAATAACTATTGGTATTATAATGCTTTTGATACTAGAAAATATTTTACTAACTATATGATTAATTGGGATCTTATCTATTAATCCTATAACAGTAGATAAAGAAGCTCCTAGTAATAATATTATTTGATAAGTGTTTTCTCCAAACCAGTCTTTATTTTCAAAGAAGATAATATTATATGCTAATAAAAAAATTAGAACACATATAGGGATTAGTGCCTTTGTGAGCGAAATTTGATTATTTAATCCAAGCATTAATTATAAGAGTCTTTTAAATTATTTGTAGTTTTTTCATACATTTTCTTATGATTCTATATGTTCTCTCAATATCATCATCCAAACCTACAGAAAATCTAATTAAACCTTCACTTAATCCTATATCTTTTTGTTCAACTTCTGAGATTTCAGATGATGTAGATGATCCAGGAGCACAAAACAGAGTTTTATAAAAACCTAAACTAACTGCAAGGTAGCCTACATTGTCTTTCTGCATCTCTTCCATTAGTTTGTTTGCCTTCTCTCTTGTTTTTATATCAATCACAAACATCCCTCCAAAACCAAACTCGTCATTCATAGTATTTTTCATTATTTCATGTTGAGGATGGTTTTTTAGTCCTGGATATATAACTCTTAATCCATCATCTTGGAATTTTTCAGATAAATATTGTGCGTTCTCAGAATGTTTCTTCATTCTTAAATGGAGAGTTCTGATGTTTTTAAGAATACTTGCAGCTCGCATAGAGTCCATTACAGGGCCAAGTAGCATGGCACTTCCTGAGTTTACATCGATCATTTTTTCGATAAAATCTTCAGCAGCACAAACAGCTCCCCCTACAGTATCTGAAGTCCCATTAATAAATTTAGTGAGTGAGTGGATTACCACATCAGCTCCCATTTTTGCAGGAGAAAAAATCATAGGAGTAAAGGTGTTGTCTACTACTAATTTAATTTTATGTTCTTTTGCCAATACTGAAATTGCCGTAATATCAGAAATCTCTAATAAGGGGTTGCTCATAGTTTCGCAATAAATCACTTTGGTTTTATGAGTAATTGCATTTTCAATTTGCACTAAATTAGTGGCATTTACAAATTTAGTTTTAATGTTAAACTTTGGTAAATAATTTCGCAGAAAAGCATAAGTGCCACCATATATGGTGCGACTACTGATAATTTCATCGCCAGAGTTGCAGAGTTGTAAGAGACTACTAGTAATCGCTCCCATTCCAGAAGCAGCAAGTATTGCTCCTTTCATATATTCCATTTCTGCTATAGCTTTTCCTAGATAAGAAGTAGACGGATTCGTATGGCGAGAATATAAGTAACATCCCTCTCTTGTTCCCTCAAATACATCCCCCATAGTTTTACCTGCTAAATAAGTAAATGTGGATGAATCTGCTATAGATGGATTGACGCCTCCGAATTCCCCAAAAAATTGCAAATCTTGTATTCTGCTAGCTGGGTTTTCTTTTTGCTTACTCATGTCGTTAATATTTGTTGTGAAGTTATTGCAATAAAAGAATTATAAAGAAAAAGCATAATATTAATTGGAACTTTCAGTTATTAGAAATTTTGAGGCTTATTCTTCGTTCTCATAATATCCATATCCATTTGTTCCATACCCATACCCATACCCATACCCATATCCATATCCAGTTGCAGTGTGTTTAAAGTCATTAATAATAATTTGTAAGTTTTTAACTTGTTCCTGTGCAAAAAGATTGTTAATGATACTTAGAGTTTTTGTTTTAGAGTACCCATGTCTTATTAAATATAAGTTTACATCAGCTTGTTGCATTATTATTACACCATCAGTTACAAGTCCTATTGGTGGAGTATCAATAATAACATAATCATAGGTTTTATTTAGCTCTTTAATAAGTTTCTGCATTCTAATGCTGTCTAGAAGCTCTGCCGGATTGGGTGGTATAGGACCTGATCCAATCACATCTAGGCAGTCAAGTTCAGTATTTTCAATAACATCTGCTAAGTTTGATTTATTTATTAGATAACTGCTTAATCCTTTTGTTTGATCAATATTAAAGTCTTCATGTAATTTTGGTTTTCTTAAATCTGCTCCAATAAGGACTGTTTTATATTTTGCAGTTGCAAAGATTGCAGCTAGGTTCATTGCTGTGAAAGTTTTGCCTTCTCCACCTATTGATGAGGTAACTGTTATTATCTTCTTTTCTTTGTCAGCGGCAAGATATTGAATGTTTGTTCTTAATGCTCTGAATGATTCTGCAATAATTGATTTAGGTCTATTGGCTACTACTAGACTACTAGCTTTATCACTATGTCCGACTAGCCCAAGCACAGGAATCTGTGTTGCATTTTGTAGGTCAGTTTTACTATAGATAGTGTCACTGAAAAAATCACGTAATGAGATGAAACTAATAGGTAATAATATCCCAATTAAAATGGTTATAAAGTAAACTAAATTTTTTCTTGGTTTAATAGGGATCTCACTATCTAGTCTAGCAGGGTCTATTACCTTATGATCTGATTCAGTTCCAGCTTTTGCAAGCGATGCTTCATATCTTTTTTGCTGTAGATAGACGGCAGTCTGTGCATTATATTCGTATTTTCTTTTTAATATTAGATAATTTCTTTCTGCCTCTGGTAATTGGTTAATATTATTATTAAAAGAGTTTATCCTGCTTTTTAGATCATTCTCATAAATCGAAGCAGATGAGATTAAGTTAGTTACATTCTCAATGATTGTATTTTTAGTATGCTTAATTTGAGAGATAACAGCTTTATAAGCAGGGTTCTTTTCTGTAGTCGTAAGTTGTAGGTCTCCTTTTTTTGCATATAGTTCAAGTAGTTGATTAATTAAGCTATTTAGTTCAGGATTGCTAATGCCCATGGATGTTGGAGATACGATAGAATTTGTATTCTTCTCGTCTTTTAGATACGATAGGAGAGATCTGTAATATTTAATATTGACTGATTGCTCAGATAGTGTATTGTCCAGTCTTTGTTTCTGAAAGTAAGTTCCATATTCCTTGTCCACAATTTCAAGGTTAGGGTTCTTTAATTTAAATGCTTCTAATTGATTTTCAATAAATGTTAGGGAATCCTGAATAATGCCTAACTGTTCATCAATAAAATAGATTGTATTAATGGCCATAATATTTTTCTCATCCAGACCACTCCTGATATATATTTCAGTCAGTTTATTAAGGATATTAATATTCTTCCTTGGGTTACTTGCTTTAATGTTTAGTTTTAGTATTGAAGTTTCCTTATTGATAGGGTTTATCGTTATATTTTTTATAAGATTATGAGCTAACTTGTCAGTTTCATGTAGTTTAAAAGAGTAAGTTTTTCCAGCATCCATTATCTCGTCTGCTTTAAAGAATAGACTTTTGGAGATTGTAAATGAATAATAATCAGAGATTATCTTTTTATTAAACATATGTACTTCATTAATATCAATATTTGCAAGCAAGTTTTTGTCAAATTTCTCAAGTTCTAAATTGTATGGAAATTGATCTTCAGTTGAGACAGTTAGATTGAAGCTTTTCTCATCTATGATACTTATCCCAAATGCTATAGCTGTTAGTTGATTATGTGTGGAATCCAGCGTGACAATAAAAGGAGAATTGTCAAACAGCTCATTTGTCTGAAAGAATCCATGTTGAAAATAGGAAAGCCCCAGGCTAAGCTCCTTAATAACCTTTTCAGTGATACTATACGAGTTTAAGATTATGATTTCATTAGTAAGATTATTCTTCCCACTAAATAGTTCAAGCCCTTCAATTAAATTTTCAGCACCTAATTGAGTGTTGTTATCATCCCTAATCTCAAGAGTTGTAGATACACTGTATTCAGGGACTGTAAATCGATTATATAAAAATGCAATAGATCCACAGAATAGGATAGAAAGTGCAAAATAATACCAATATTGAGTGTATTTAAGTATTAATGCTTTAATATCAATAGTCTGCTCTTCCTGCTCTTGATGTTGTTCCATGTGTCTTATTCTGCAAATTTTAAATAAACATTAAATAGTACCGCAAATGTTGTTAATGCTGATAGTAGTAACTGTGATTGTGACTTTCTAAAGCCTTTGAATTTGAGCGGTTGAACATAGATTAGATCATTATTCCTTAGATAAAAGAAGTCTGACCCAAGTATGTCGCTTGAGGTTAGGTCAATATTATAAATCTGTTTTTTATTTTTTTCAGATCTTACCATCTTCACTTTCTTTAGATTACCATAATCATTAATTCCCCCTGACATTGCGATCGCATCATAGATTGTTAGTCCTTCTTTATAGACGGGGTAGTTCCCAGGAGCATTTATCTCTCCTAATACAGTAAATTGAAAATTTGCAAGTTTCACAATTACAAAAGGATTAATTAAAAACTCTTCTGCTTTTAAAGATATGGTCGATTCCGCTTCTTCTAGAGTTTGGTTAAGGACATAGACCTTCCCAACATTAGGGATGTCAATTGTTCCTTCTTGACTAATAGTGAACCCATTAAGATACAGATTCGCAGCTGTTAGTGCCGTATTAGCATTATTTGGATTGGCTTCAAGGTTAAATAAGTTATTTGATTCTTCATTTCTGCTAATTACTTTTACCATTAATATATCGCCAATTTCAAGATGATGTTTAGGAGGGACTTGAGATGCATCCCATTTTTCTAGCTGACTATCATTTAGGTAGGTTATCTTACTTACAGGAGTGCAAGCTTGTACTATCAAAGATAGGATGAGTAACTTAATAAACGGACTAAATTTTAATTGTGACATTCTTCCCTTTTTTTGGCAAAGATAAGAAATTTACCTCCTTAAATAAATAATTTCAGTTTTTGATATAATTCGGAGGTAGGTAAGCCAACTACATTATTATAGGACCCATTTATTTTTTCTATCCCTATAGCGCCTATCCATTCTTGAATGCCATATGAGCCAGCTTTATCAAATGGCTTATGCCTTTCAATGTAATAATTAATTTCAGAATCAGATAGGTTACTGAAGCAGACTTCAGTAATTGAAGAAAAAACTATTTCTTTTATTTTAGATTTTATACAGACACCACTAATTACTTTATGGTCCTTATCTGATAGCCTTTTCAATATTTTTTTTGCATCATCTTTGTTTTGAGGCTTGTGTACAATTCTGTCATCTTGCATTACAATTGTATCTGCGGTAATTAATAGATAATTCCCAGATATCTCTTTTAATAGAAATTCAGCTTTCTGTTTAGCAAGAAATTCAGCAATCTCTGGCCCATCTAGACTTACTGGATAATGCTCTTCTTCTTGTGTTGTCTTTATGCTAAAATTAATACCTAAGTCATTTAATAGTTTCTTTCTTCTAGCAGAAGCTGACCCAAGAATTATATTATAGTTGTTTAATTTATCTATCAGCATTAGTTTTGATATAATAAATGAAATGAGGGGATTGACAGAATCCCAAATAGTATAATGATCTTACATAGCTTACTTAAGGAATGGAACTCTGATTTTGTGTTTGATCTGGTTACTTTTATTAGTAGAATAATTAATAAAACTTGTAAAGATAATGTATATAAGGTTGCAATAAAATTCCTCCACCAGAAATTTTCATTAATATAAATATTACTAATTAAATCATTATATTGGAGATGTTGAAAATATGCTATCGCACATATGGGTAATAAGATTAAGAATGCAGTTGCTTTTCTTGTTTTATCTATTCCATAATTTATTGCGAGTGTATTAGCCCCTATTCTTCGATCCCCTTCAATATCCTCTAGATCTTTAATTATCTCTCTTATTAAAGTGGTGATAAATGCAAATCCAGAATAAGAAAGAATAATATAGAAGATAGTGGTTGATCCATTTTCACTTGTTATTCCTACGGGTACTAGATCGTATAATGCTAAGCTAATAATACTTAAAGCAGTTAGAAAGGCAACTTGAAGGTTTCCAAATAGAAATGAAGTTTTGTAGCTCTTAGAGTATTTCCATAGACTAAAGGCAAAGAAGATGAAGATAGATCCGAACCATAGTCTATTTACCTGGTAGGCTGCATAGAACCCGTTAGATATACCTATGAGATTCAGTATGTAATATGATGAAATAGCGGAACTTTTGCTTATATCTTTGTCGATAATTATTACTTCTGGCTTATTAATTTTATCTGTTTCAACGTCATAGATATCATTGATAATGTATCCGCCAGCTACAATACTGATGAGTGCTAATAGATAGATACTAAAATCAAAATTTGACAAGGCTGAGTTATTTAAGTAAGAATCTATAAGGAAGATCTTAATTACTATCTGTATTAATAGAATAATAAATAAGTTCTTAATCCGGATTAGTCTAAGAAAAGAATTTAATTTATCCATTGCCTGCCATTATGGATTCACTAATTAGTTTGTAAATCTCTTTTGTTTCTTTATCTGGGAGATTGCTAATATGATTCTGGATCATTTTTCTGTCTTTTCTTATTGCGGGACCAGTCTGAACTTCTGATGGTTTACTATCTTCTAGTTTAAGTACTGTCTGATGTATGATGGGCATTAATATTTTGAAATTAATATCTGATCTTTCTAACATAGCATCAGCGATTGTAAACATGTGGTTAGTGAAGTTGCAGGCAAATACGGCAGCAATATGTAGTTTTTTTCTTTGCTCAGAATCCATTCTTACTACTGTATTAGATAAATCACCCCCAATCTTCATTAGCTTGTTCTCAAAGAATTTATTATTAGCTTCAATACAGAGAGGAGTTTTAGAGAAATCTAGATTCACATCTTTATTAAATGTTTGCAATGGATAAAAAACCCCGTAATTTTCGCACTTGTTTTCGAAAACATCTAATCCATTACCTCCTGAAGTATGTATAATATTATTTGCATCCAATTGCTCTATGACAGATTCTAATGCATCATCTTTTACCGTTACTATATATAGATCAGCATCCTTGATGTCTTTAAGGTTATCTATAGATTTACTATCTAATCTTTTAGCCAGGATATTAGCATTTCTTCGATGATTACTCCATACTTGTTTTATTATATACCCTTTATTTACAAGGGACAATCCTAAATGTGTAGCCACATTTCCTGAGCCAATTAGAATAATGTTTTTCATCTGAGATAAATGAGATACAAACTTAATAATAATTCGTAATTTTGCCTTATTAATTTCCAGATATGATAAATAAGATAATAAAGTTTATTACTTCCATGCAGTTCATGACTTCACTTATTTTGTTATTTGCTTTTGCAATTGGTTATGCAACATTTATTGAGAATGATTTTGGGAGATCAACTGCAAAGTCACTTATTTTCTCTGCATGGTGGTTTGAAGTTGTTTTGGCTCTTCTTGTTTTTAATTTGGTTAATAATCTGATTAAGTTCAAACTTTTTAGATTAGAGAAGATAGCTGCCTTAGTCTTTCATTTGGCATTTATTATTATATTAGTTGGAGCTGGCATTACTAGATATGTCTCATATGAAGGGATGATGCATATTAGAGAAGGAGATGCAACAAACTTATTTATATCTGATGATACATTTTTGCAGATCCATATTGATGACAGATTACATCAGTATAGGTATGACAAGAAATTGTTTTTATCTGGGCTTATAAATAATAATTTTGAGATTAATGTAGATTTTAAAGATAATGATATTAGTATAAAATCTATTGCATTCTTGCCAAATGTAAAGGATTCTTTGTTTGTTGGGATTAAAGATGGAGAAACAATATTGCATCTTGTAGTTCCTGGCACAGATGGCATGCAAGATGAATTCTTGAATGATGGACAGCAACAAATAATAAAGGGAGAATATTTTACATTTAATAATCCTAAGATAGGAGCTATAAATTTTTATTCTGATGATGATATTATAAAATGCAATGCCCCTTATAACGTTTCAGCAATGAGTATGTTAACCCGGGAAATTAACGAGTATGATTCTCTCTATAATTTCTCTCTGAAACAAAAAACATTACATACGGCTAATGGATTAAATTTTGTTCTTAAGGATATTCTTAGCGATGCAAAGATGATGCCAATAAGTAGCTCGAGTATTATGGTTGATGGGAATGAAGATGCATTAATTCTGAATATAGAAGCTAACAATGAATTTAAAGAAGTTATTTTGTATGGAGGTAAAGGATATGCGGGGACTGATAATGTCTTTGCTATTAAGGATCTTAATTTTAAATTAACTTATGGTTCTAAATATTATACTACTCCATTTAGGGTTAAATTAAGAGATTTTCAACTAGAAAGATATGCTGGTTCTATGAGCCCAAGTTCTTATGCAGCCGAGGTATCTATCTTAGATGGGGAAATATCAACTGATCATCGAATATTTATGAATAATGTTTTAAATTACGGTGGGTATCGTTTTTTTCAGTCCTCATATGATAAGGATGAGAAAGGAACCATATTGTCAGTAAATCATGATTGGTGGGGTACTCTTATTACTTACATAGGTTACTCATTTCTAGGTTTAGGCTTCCTTCTTGTCTTTTTCACTAAGAAAACAAGATATAAAGCTCTCTCAGATAAACTGAGAAAGCTTACTGCTGTCATCATTTTTCCACTTGTCTTAAGTGCATCTGCATATGCAGATGATAGTCTGCATGTGATTAATGATGTTAGATTTAATTCAAAACATATTGAAAAATTTGATGCTCTTGTAATTCAAGATAATGGAGGGAGATTCAAACCAGTACATACATTAACATCAGAGTATCTTAGAAAGATTTATGGTAGAAGCAACCTTGATTCTCTATCTTCTACTGAAGTTATTTTAGGAATGATGTATAATCCAGCAGAATGGGGAAAAAAAGAGATTATTAAAGTATCACATCTTAAAATAAGAGATTTGCTTTCTAATACCGATATGGACTCAAAATATATTCGAGTTGCTTTTAATGGCTTCTTTGATCTAAATGGAAAGTATTTATTAGCTAGCTATGTAGAATCAGCATACGAAAAACTACCTAAAGATCGTGATCAGTTTGATAAAGATATTATTAAGGTTGATGAAAGAGTAAATATTTGTTTTGCAGTTTATGCAGGTGGTATTTTTAGATTATTTCCTTTGCCAGATGACCCCAATAATACTTGGTTAACCTATATGCAATCAACTCAATTTAGAGGCAATGACTCCCTGTTTGTGGCTAATATTATCCCTATGTATTTCAAAGGAGTAAAACAAGGTATAGAAGCAAATAATTGGCAAACTGCTGATACTATAATTAGTTACATAAAGAGATTTCAATTTAGATATGGATCTAAAGTGTTACCTCTACAAAAAAAGATAGACTTAGAGATTGTTTATAATAAACTCAGTTTGTTTTCCAGATTATTTATGTATTACTCTTTAACCGGTGTACTTTTACTCTTGGTCGTCATTATTAGCTTATTTAATAATAATAAGTGGTTGAATTATCTTGCTCAAGTATTTAAATGGTTAATAATTTTTGGTTTTCTGATCCATTTATCAGGATTAGTATTACGATGGTACATATCAGGACATGCTCCTTGGAGTAATGGTTATGAATCTATGATTTATATAGCTTGGGCTACGATTTTTTCAGGAATTATTTTTTCAAAAAAATCTACACTTACTCTTGCAGCTACGTCTATTATTTCAGGACTTCTTTTGATGGTTGCACATCTTAATTGGCTTGACCCTGAGATTACAAATTTAGTCCCTGTGCTAAATTCATATTGGTTAATGATTCATGTTGCAATTATTACAGCTTCTTATGGATTCTTTTCTTTAGGGTCAATTCTTGGGTTGATTTCTCTTTGGCTTATAATATTTACGAATTCAACTAATAAACATAAACTAAAAAATACTTTGTCTGAGCTTACTATAATAAATGAGAAATCTTTAGAAATAGGTTTGTTTATGCTTACAATAGGAACATTCCTTGGTGGTGTTTGGGCAAATGAATCGTGGGGGAGGTATTGGGGTTGGGATCCAAAGGAAACTTGGGCTTTAGTTAGTGTCCTTGTCTATGCTTTTGTGTTACATATGAGATTTATTCCTGCTTTAAGAGATAAACTTATATTTAATATTATATCTATGTTTGCTATCTGGACAATTATTATGACTTACTTTGGTGTAAATTATTATCTCTCTGGTTTACATTCTTATGCGGCTGGAGATCCTATGCCGATTCCTTCATTTGTTTATTATTTATTATCATTAATGTTTATGACAGCAATAATTGCAAAGTTAAGATATAAAAAAAGTTATTAATTATGAAGTTAGATATTTTGGTATTCGGAGCTCATCCAGATGATGTAGAATTAGGATGTGGAGGTACAATTATTAAAGAAGTTCAGAATGGGAAAAAAGTAGGTGTTATTGATTTGACTAGGGGAGAATTGGGAACAAGAGGGACGGCTAGTATTCGTGATGAAGAAACCAATCAAGCAACAACGATAATGGGAGTTGCAGTTAGAGAGAATATGAATTTCAAAGATGGTTTCTTTAAAGACGATGAAGATCATAAGAGATCTCTAATTAGTAAAATAAGACAATACAGGCCAGAGATTGTAATCACTAATGCGTTTTCTGATAGGCACCCTGATCATTCTCGAGCATCTCAGATTACTATAGACTCTTGTTTTTTGTCTGGTTTAGAAAGGATAGAGACAGACCAGGAAGTTTGGAGACCAAGGGCTATTTATCATTATATTCAATTCAATAATCTAACACCAGATATTGTTGTAGATATTTCAAAACAAATGGATATAAAGATTAAGGCAGTAAAAGCATATAGAACCCAATTTTATGACCCAGATTCTAAAGAATCTGAGACAATTATATCTTCTAAAGACTTTTTAGAAAGTGTGGAGTATAGGGCAAAAGATTTAGGTAGACAAAGCAACTGTAAATATGCCGAAGGATTTATAACTCATCAGCTGCCAAAAATGGAATCACTTTTAGATATTAATATAGAAAAAGCCGAGTAGATACTCGGCTTTTTCTATATAATCCTTTAAGACTATTTAGTTTTAAGGAACTTTTTTCCATCAATAATATAAACGCCTTTTGGAAGATCAGCAAAGCTAGATTTCCACTCTCTTCCTAGTATATCAAATATTTTGTTTTTATCCGTTTTTTTGGTCTCATCAACTTCATTTATAGCTACTGATGTAACATCAAAAAGTCCTACTGTGTCAATTTCTAAGTATACAATTGCATTGTAGTCAACAAGATCCAGGTCTCCAGAAACAGCTATTCCTGGTTCGAAATCTAGTTGATATACGATCCTCATCTTGTCATCAATTACTGGACTCATAGATCCGTAAACACATTCTTGCATTCCGTTCCAATCTTCATGAGGTGTTACATCTACTGGAGTTTTCCATGTGTTACCACCATCTTCTGATTTTGTAACATAAATATGTCTAAATACTTGTGTCCCATTGTCTACAGTTTCAGTGTATCCAGAAAAGGAGAGCCAAATATTCCCATTTGCATCTAGTCCAGCGCTTGGCATTGATGCTTGAGATTTGTAGTATAAAGCATACCCTCCAATTTCGTCTATTCCCCCGACATTAGGGTCGCCATTTAAATCTGGTGCTTCAGCAATCCAATGATCGTTCATCATATCAGAATACCATAATGAGGTGTCTCCGGCATGTACTACTGGAGGAGTCATATCTGGACCATAGCTTTCATTCCAGTACGCTAATCCATTTGTTAATGGAAACCAAGTGGAACCTCCATCTGAGAGGTCATCATCTGCATATCTCATAATTCCATAGAAGACATGAGCATTTCCATTATCGTCCAGAATCAGTGCTCCTGAATTATCTGTAGAGAACACTTGATCTAGGATGCCATCTGAATCTAAATCTAGACCTTGATCAACTGCATATTTGTCAACAGGAAAGTCAAGAAAGACAGTTTTATTCCAATTATCACCATTGTCAGTTGATTTCATGATAAATGAATCTCCCCAATCATTAAAATATGCAATAACTACAGTTTCTCCTTGTGCAGCTATGCAATAATCGTCTGCGCTAAATCCTAGGAAACTAGATGTATCCATTCCTGGTATAATCATAGTATCAATATCCCAGTTGTTTCCCCCATCTTGCGATCTAAAATAAAGTACGGCACCATTTAATCCATTGTAAAGAGAGCCGGTCCAAGTTCCTCCTGAAGGCTCAGTAAGAGCAATTGTATGGATAGTATTACCATCTAATCCGCCAGTTGCTGATCTGTTCCAGATCAGATAGAATTCGCCAATATTAGCATCAGTCCATGTTCCTGTCCCAATTGCCGATCTACTACATTGGTTAAGAACATTATTCTGTGTACTATGTGTAATTACTCGTTCTCCACCATCCCCTAAAGCAATTACAGAAGGCCACCCAACTCTAGAGTTCTCTAATCTAGGATTTGGGAATGGAGGTGATGGAGCAGAAAAAATCCAACTACTGCCATCAAAATAATTATACCCAGTCCCTCTATCATTCCAAGTATTATTAAATTCGGCTGACATAGTCCAACCAGCAGATATTGTTCCATCATCGTGAACAACAATTCTGTTTTGATTAGAGCTATTTGTCTGTAAATCATAAGTTGTCCATCCAATTATTTCTGATGTCATCGTACTTTTTGGATTTGAAGGAAGTGCAGGGTAAGTATGAGGATTTGGATTAACCATTAAATGGGATAGGTCTTCGTTACCACTCATAATTACTTTATCATACTTGGCTTCTACATCAGAATGATTCTGACCAGGAACTATCTGCGCATATAGACCTGCTGCAAATAGGATGCTAGCAATGAATGTAGTTGTTTTTTTCATATTGTTTTGAGTTAAATTAGTATAAATATTTGGTTGCTAATATACTAAAAAATTCTCTTGTAACGCAACCTGATTGAGTTTCCAATTACGACAACATCAGAGAAAGCCATAAATAGTGCAGCCCACATAGGATTTAGTAACCCAGTTATTGCTATAGGTATTGCAACTAAATTATAGGCAAATGCCCAGAAGAGATTCTGTTTTATGGTCATTAAGGTATGCTTGCCTAATGATAGTGCTTTGGGTAATTGCTCTAAGTTTTCATTGTTTAATAAAATTATATCGGCTGTTTGTATGGCTACCTGGGTTGCATTTCCCAATGATATTCCGATAGTTGCTTTGGCTAGTGCAGGGGCATCGTTAATTCCATCACCTACCATTGCAGTTGGATATATTGCATCAATTTTTTGAATATTATTTATCTTATCTTGAGGTAATTGTTCACTATATACATTTCTGATCCCTAAGGATTTAGCCAGCATTTCACATTTTAATTTTTTATCTCCACTCATCAAATTCGTATTATATCCTTCGGTAATAATCTGATTTAATACTAGTTTTGTGTTTGCTTTGAGAGCGTCATGGATATTTAATGTAGCTATTATTTTGTCGTTTTTCAGAATATATAGATCATAATTTTTATCTGTATTAGCAACCTTTTCTGAGCCAATTTTATAAGTAGATCCATCTATTTTAGCACTTATACTTCTTCCTTTATCTTCTTTAATTTCGGTTAGATCTAAAGGAGAGTCGTGGTTATTGAGAATATTACATAATGATCTTGCTATAGGGTGGGAACTGTGCTTTTCAATGTTATAGATTATATTTTTAATCTCTTTTTCATCACCTTCAAGGATATTAAATTCAGAGATTTCAAATTTTCCTGTTGTAAGTGTTCCTGTTTTATCAAAAACAATATTTTTGATAGTTGCCATCTTTTCTAATGTGTCACCCCCTTTTATTAAGATTCCATTTTTTGCAGCTCTTCCAATTCCTACCATTATGGCTGTTGGAGTAGCTAATCCCATAGCACAGGGACATGAAATAACCAAAACAGCAATGGCTCTTAATAGGGAATCTTGTATGCTTATTTTAAAATAAAGATGACCAATTACGAAAGTAAGTATTGAGATGCTAATTACAATAGGAACAAAGATAGCACTTACCTGGTCTCCTAATTTTTGGATATTTGGTTTGTTATTCTGCGCATTTTTTACAAGGTTAATAATCTGAGAAAGGAGAGTGTCTTCTCCTATTTTTGAAGCTTGTATTTTTACACTCCCCTCCGTAATTATTGTTCCACCAATTACTTCATCTCCTTTTTTCTTAAGCACAGGCATGCTTTCACCTGTAATCATGGATTCGTCAATTAAACAGGTGCCATCTAGTATTATTCCGTCAGTTGGAATCTTATCACCAGTATTAATAATAAGGATATCGTTAAGTTGTATCTCGTCAAATGAGATTCCTTCTATTTTTCCATTTGTTTCTTTTTTAGCAACTACTTCCTGTATTTCTGCTAAATCTCCAATTGCTGTGGTTGTTTTTTTTACGGCTTTATGCTCTAGAACATTTCCTAGTAACACTAAGGTAATGATGGTAGCTGTAGTCTCAAAGAACAAATAATTATGCATATCTGTTGTTCCTCCAAAAAGTATCCACCCGTATATACTATAGATAAAAGCAGCACTTGAACCAATGAAGATGAGTACATCCATATTTGGTATTCCTGTTTTTAACGAAAACCAAGCACTTTTTCCAAAATAGAGTAAGCCTACAAGATATACTGGTAAGCAGAGCAGAAATTGTACTAAAGGATTATGTAATATGCTTTCTGTCCCAACAAACATGTGAGAAAAGAGAGGGAGTGTGAGAAAGAGTGTAAAGTAGAAGTATCTCTCTGTATTATCAGATGAATGCTTTTTTTGCTCTGAGGCTGATATTACTGTGTAACCTAAACCTTCTATGATTTGTTTTATTTTCTCTTTGTCTCCTTCATTTTTAGGTTCATAGTTAGCTTCTCCAGTTGAGAAATTTATATTAATATTACCTAAATCTTTGCTTTCTAGATGCCTTTCTATTCCTGCAGCACAGTTGGCACAACTCATTCCATCTATCTTAATAATCATCTTTCACTTAGTTGTTTTTATTAGTGAACAAATGTATGTAGATTAATCTAATTTTTTGAAGAAAATGATATATTTGCAAGCGCTAGATGGTGATTGTAGCTCAGCTGGTTAGAGCACTGGTTTGTGGTGCCGGGGGTCGTGGGTTCGAGTCCCATCAGTCACCCATCAAAAAAGTAGAGGAGCTTAATAGCTCCTCTTTTTTATTTAATATATTTTTGTAGTCTTCTTGATAGCCATTCTTTCCGCATGTTCCCAGGCATTTCTATAATTTTCTCAAATTTATTATTGAATAATACTATGCATGGAGTAGTGACTTGGGAAGTCCCATTTCTGGTAAAGGCCGCTACTTCTGCATAGAAATCATGCCTCCAGTCATTTCTTCCAGAAGATGCTGGTTGTTGGTTGCCGTATACCCTTCCATTATAAATGATGGTATCTTTAGTTCTACTGTCTATTTTGACAGGAAAGAAATTATTGTTAATTGTTTTAATAATAGCAGGATCACTTAATGTTCCTTTTTTCATTTCATCACAATAAGGGCAATTCTTTTTATAAAAGAAGATTAATATCTTTTTATCATATTTCCTTGCTGATACTTTTGCTTCATCTAGTTTAAGCCAATTAATCTTGTTTGTCTCAGAACCTTGGGGAAAAACAAATAAAGGTGTAATTGCTAATAAAAGAATTGCGAAATTTTTCATATTTACTTGTTCTTTAAAATTTGGTTTGCGCCTGCAATCCATGCATTAGGGCCGCCACGAACATAGCCTTGAGATCCCAACCTGTTAAAGTTTATTTTTCCATTTTCTGGTTCTGGAATAACAAACCAACCCGTAGGGTAACCTCTTACTCCAAACATTTGGCCTAATTCTTTATTTTGCTTTCTTACTTGTTCTGAGATTGGTGTTCTTCTTGGAAAATCAAGCTCAACAAGAATTATGTTTTTAGATGCCCAGTCCCTAAATGCTTCTTTTTCAAATACTTCAGCAACTAATTTTTTACACCATCCACACCAATCACTCCCAGTAAAGAATAAGAAAAGTGGCTTCTCTTGTTGTACGGATAGATTAATTGCTTTATTGACATCTGTATGCCAGGTTAATTCTTTTTGTTGAGCAAATCCATTAAGAGATGCTACTACTAATAATATTGCTAATAAGTTTTTCATTTTCATTTTTTTTAGTGCACGTCGTGCATTAATTTTTTAATTATTGGAGAAATAAGAAGTGTAAGAATAGCTATTCCTATAGTAACAAATCCTATTTTTGCAAATAAATCATTATATATCATTGCCTCAGGAACACCAGTTCCATTTGGATCAATTCCATTGAAAAATATATTGTTTAATTGCCCTAAAATTCCTGTCGATTCTGTTGCTTGACCGCCTATAGTTAATTTTGCAAGTGCTCCTGCTATGTAATGTGCTACCGTAGATGATAAAAACCAAAGACCCATAAAAAATGCTATAGATTTTTTAGGGCTCAATTGAGTTACTTTAGATAACCCAATTGGAGAAAGACATAGTTCTCCAGTTGTAATCAATAGCCATCCGATCCATAATGTTGCAAACGGTAATTTTCCAGCGTCACTAATAAAATGGATACTGTAGGCAAATACTAGAAAACCAAGTCCTAAAAATCCAATTCCCATAGCAAACTTTTTTGCTGTATTAGGATTTCGACCCCATAAATCAAGTTTTTCCCATAATAAAGCAAAAGGAAAGGCAAGGAAAATGATATATCCAGGATTAATTGCATTTGTTTGAGAAGCAACCATAAATTTCAAATCAATACACTTGTCTGCCCATACTACAAGTGAACTTCCAGCCTGTTCAAAACATGCCCAGAAAACAGCACATAGCACTGCTAGAATGAGAATTGATCCAATTTTGTTAGCTGCAGCTGGCTGACCATCTCTATAGTTTTCATACATAAGGTATCCAGCATAACCAACTGCTATTAATAATAGGATATTTATTATTGTTCCCAAGAATTCAGTCCCTCCAGCTTCAAGAAAAATTAAATATGCAAATAATGGAACAATAATACATCCAAAAACATATATTAGTTTATCAATATTAAAATTAAAAAATTTCTTTTGTTGGTATTCAACTGGTTGTAAACCCTGATTACCAAATACACCTTTTTTAATTCCATCCCAAAATACTACTACCCCTGCTAACATTCCAACTCCTGCAAGCCCAAATCCATAGTGCCAGCCCCATGTTTCTCCAATATAACCACATAATAGTGGTGCTACTGCAGCGCCTAAATTTATTCCCATATAGAATATGGTAAATCCAGAATCTCTTTTTATGTCACCTTCTTCATATAAAGACCCTACTAATGAAGAAATATTGGGCTTAAAGAAACCATTCCCCGCAATTAGTAAACCTAGTGCGCCATAAAAGAAGAAGTCAGTTGGAAATGCCATAAAGAAATGTCCTGCAGCCATCAAAATTCCGCCAAGCATAATGGCTTTTCGATATCCTATAAAACGATCAGCAAGAAATCCGCCGAGTAAAGGTGTCGCATAGACCAATGCTCCATATGCAGCATAAATACCATATGCAATTTCTTCATTGTTCTCCACGCTAGCCATATAGTCTTTAATTATATATAAAACGAGTAATGCTCTCATTCCATAAAAACTAAATCTTTCCCACATCTCTGCAAAAAACAGGTAAAAAAGAGCCTTAGGATGACCATCTTTTTCGATAAACCACTTTGCTCCTAATACCGCTATAATTGTAAAGAGAATGTATCCAATAATTTGTCCCATATTTATTCAGGTTTTTATTAAGCGACGAAAGTAATAAATTTTATGTTATAAATTATCTAAAATGAAATTTGTCATCTTCTGGTATAAATGAAATCGAGTGTTCCCTCCATAAATTCCATGGTTTTTATCAGGATAGATGAATAAATCAAATTGCTTATTTGCTTTTACAAGTGCAGAAATCATCTCCATGGTATTTTGAACATGCACATTATCATCTGCACTTCCATGGATTAGTAAATAATCACCTTCTAGTTTCTCTACATGATTAATTGGAGAATTCTCGTCATATCCACTTGGATTTTCTTGTGGAGTTTGCATATAACGTTCAGTGTAGATATTATCATAGTACCTCCAGTTAGTGACTGGAGCTACAGCAATTGCAAGACTAAATACATCTGCCCCTTTTGTGATTGCTAATGAAGACATATATCCTCCATAACTCCATCCTTGAATCCCAATTCTGTTTTTATCAATGTAGGGTAGAGAACCAAAATATTTTGCAGCATTTATTTGATCAATCGTTTCGTATTTTCCTAATTCTTTATAGGTCATTTTTTTAAACTCAGCACCTTTCCCTCCTGTCCCTCTATTATCGACACAAGCCACAATATATCCTTTTTGTGCTAACATCTGATGCCAATAATAATTATTCCAACCAAAAGAGTTTTTTACCTGTTGTGATCCTGGTCCTCCATAAAGAAACATATAAAGTGGATATTCTTTGCTTTTGTCAAAATTAGGTGGTTTTATCATCCAGGCATTTAGCTCCGAATCTTCTGTGCTAATTGTAAGGAATTCTTTTTTTGTCAAATTGAATTCTTCCATTTTTTTGTTAAAATCAGTATTATCTTCTAATATTTTCAATTGTCTCCCATTTGATTCGTGGAGAGTATAATAAGGAGCTGTATTGGCATTGGAATAACTATTCATGTAATATTTAAGGTTTTTACTGAATTTTATTGAGTTGTCTCCTACTTGTATGCTAAGCTTTCTTTTCTCTCCAGTTATCAGATTTTGCATATAAAGGGCTCTATTTATAGAACCTTCTTCTGTTGATCTGTAGTATATTTGCATGTTATCACTATCAACTCCATCAAAGCTAGTTACTTCCCATTCTCCTTTCGTAATCTGCTGCTCTGAACCATCTAGATTTCTTATGTAAATATGATTATAACCATCTTTTTCCGAGGTCCAGATAAAATTATCTTCTGGTAAGAATGTGAGATTATCATGAATATCAATAAAGTATTTATCTTTTTCTGTAAATAGCACTTTGTTTGAGCCATCATTTGCATTAGCTACAATAAAGTCTAATTCATTTTGATGACGATTCATCCCATAGATCACTAATTCATTTGGGTTATTGGTCCACTTGATTCTAGGAAAATATTCATAATCTTTTTTAGTATAAATAAAAGTGCTCTTATTGTCTTTTAAGTTATAAAAATATATGTTTACTACTGAGTTCTCTTCTCCTGCTTTTGGGTATTTAAATACTTCTTGTGTTGGATAAAGATTTCCTCTAAATAAATCCATTGAAAATTGCTTTACATAGGTCTCATCAAATTTATAATAGGCAAGATGTTCTCCATCTGGCGCCCATTCAAATGAGCGAACTAATGCAAACTCTTCTTCATATACCCAATCAGAGGCACCATTTATAATATGATTCTTTTTGCCGTCATTAGTGATTTGTATTATTTTTCCATTAATTATATCTTTAATAAATAGATTGTTTTGTAGGACATAAGCAATCTTATCACCTTGCGGGGAAAAAGTAGCGTACATCACTTTATCATCAGTAAGTTTCTGAAGCTTATCTGTAAAAATATTATAGATGTAATAAATTGATTTGGTTGAATAACGATAAATTTTTTCTGTTTCTGTTTTCAGTAATATCCTTTTTTCATCTTTACTAAATGTATAGTTAGTTATTCTTGGGATTTTGAAGTCAGCACTTCTAAATAGTGGTCCTATTTTCTTGCCATCCTTAAATTGATATTTAATAATCTGTTGTCCATCATCTTTCTTTTCTATTGTAGAATAATGTTCGCCATCATTCATCGAGTTTAGCCCACTATAACTTTTAGGATAGAAGGAATAATCTTCCCATAAGTCTTTTAAAGTGATATCACGCTTTTGGCAAAGAATGGGAGTGATAAGTAGAAAGCTAAGTAAAAGTGTTAGTAATTTTCTCATCTTTAGTTGTAAGTATAAATTAGCAGTTGCGAATTTAGTTAAATTTGTCCAAGTGGAATACAAGAAAATAGATATTGATGATGTAGCATCTCTGAGGCAGATTGTTGGCGATAATTTTTTATTTACTGATGATGAGAAATTACTTGAGTATAGCCATGATGAGACGGAAGACCTTTCTTTCCCTCCTGAGGTTGTAATCAAACCCCTAACGACACAAGAGATTTCTGAAATAATGCAGTATTGTAATAAGAGAAATATTACTGTAACTCCATGTGGATCTCGCACAGGACTTAGTGGAGGTAGTTTACCTATTATGGGTGGCGTTGCTCTAAGTTTAGAACGTTTAGATTCAATTATTGAGATTGATGAAAGAAATTTACAGGCGACAGTCCAGCCAGGGGTTATTAATCAGTTATTTAGAGATGCAGTAGAGGAGAAGGGATTGTTCTATCCACCTGACCCTGCGAGTAAAGGAAGTTGTTGTTTAGGAGGAAACCTAGCTGAGAATGCGGGAGGACCAAAAGCCCTTAAGTATGGAGTTACTAAAGATTATGTATTAAATCTAGAGGTGGTATTACCTAATGGAGAAGTTATATGGACAGGAGCAAATGTTTTAAAGAATTCTACTGGTTATAATTTAACTCAACTAATGATTGGAAGCGAGGGGACACTTGGAGTTATTACTAAGATTGTCTTTAAATTACTTCCCTTACCCACAAATGATATTACTATGTTAGTTCCATTTAGTTCTTCTGAAAAAGCATGTGAGGCAGTCTCTGAGGTTTTTCGGGAGGGGATAACTCCTTCAGCATTAGAATTTATAGAAAGAGATGCTATTGATTGGACATTAAGATATTCTGATATAGAGATGCAGATTCCAGATGAGGTTAAGGCACATTTACTTGTTG
>MDSV01055297.1_pt1 | contig 35715 bp, 29 predicted proteins | sample 810851 | NCBI WGS metagenome assembly MDSV01 (sample SAMN05326640, study PRJNA326480) | marine metagenome | isolation source: seawater | place: Atlantic Ocean: North East | collected 2012 | reverse complement strand
GGGTTAGGGCCTGTCTTGTCTCCATACTGGATTCCCATGTCCATAGCCTCCGGACTCTCGAACACAGGAGGGTTTGCCGCTATTGCCATCTGCTTCGGGGAATCGCTGGCTTCCACGAACGCCCTGAACTTTGGTTCGCTGGTCTCGATGATGTCCTCAACAGTTGGTTGCTTCCATTCGGGGTGTTCCTTCTGATACCACTTAGGTGCTTCAAGAGAGTCTAGTCGTATCTCGTTAGATGTTCTTCGTAATCCATACTTTTTAGGTATCAGAATTGATTGGATTGCCCAGTTCTTCACATCATCTCTCAAAGGAGCTACTATTGCTCTAGCACCCTCATATCCGTTATACCTGCTATTCCACCCTATGAAATTCTCTGCTTGACCCTTTTCTCGAGGTTCGTCCAGATTGTAAGTCCTGAGTCTAGACTTGCCACGCTCTTTCTTGAATCTCCAAGGTTCTATTTGCCTATGTCTGGAAAAATTACCTCCTGGCGGATTGATACTCAATGTCTGTAATCCCTCTACACTTGTAGGAGGCTCACCTGTGAAATATGGCTCAGGCCCGTTAATCTTGAATTGGTCAAGCCCTATGTCGGAGAAGAACACCAACCCGTCATTTGTCTCATACTCAGTCTTGGCCGTCAATACTGTTTCGGGATCTACCTTCTCAGTTAGCCCTGGAATTGCCGATCTGATTCCAACTATTTTTCCATCTTCGATTTGTGGGTTTGTCCTCTCCTCTATTCCTACTAACATTGCGAATCCTGTTTCAACGAAACCTGAATGCACCTTCTTTTCAGCCATTGCCTGTTGAGATACAGGTAGTACAGGCATTGTTCTTTCAGTTCTCATCTTTCCTGTGACTGGGTCTTTGTATCTCATTGGCCTGAGACTGGCTTCCTTGTTAGCATCGGTAGCGAATCTGTCTGTCTGCTTCGTGAGTTCTGTTTTCCTGACGAATCTCGCACTATTTCTCAAGAATGTCTTTGTAAATTCCACTTCCACTATCAAATCCGCTCTAACGGGATCTATGAACAGCATATTTCCGTCCGTGTGTGTCGAGAACTCGATTAGGTGCTTGTACAACGCTCTTCTGTCTTCCACCGTGAATCCCTTCATTGAACTGACCTTTCCAATTGACTCGTACACGGTCTGCATAGGCCTAGATGAGGAAGTCATTCCAGTGATTGTTCCCTCTGGCCTTCTTCGCCTCTCTTCCGTCATTACCCCTAGTAGGGCTGTTCCAAACTCTTTGTTCGCAAATCTCTTGCTTGTCGTGTCCATCGCTAGGACTGTTGCTCTAATTCTATATGTGCGTGTGTAGTAGTATGCCTTTCCATCCAATACATACCCCAATGTTTCAGCGTTCCCATTGGCGATTTCGTCTTCGTATACTGGCAGTATGCTTCCTTTGGCCGACCTTATCGGTGCGACATTTGCCTCTAGCAAATACTGTGGTGGGGATTCGTAATTATCAGATAGTTCCCCGACAAGGTGTAGGAAAGCACCTTCCCAATCGTCGCTTTCGAAATTTAGTAGCTGTCTTGGCAGATCGGGGTCGTTGTTGGGGAGAGCAGATAGTTTCCCATAGAGGTATAATTCATCCCCCTCCTTCATCAAAGACTCTATTTGCCTTAGTTGCAGTATTCCTGCTCTCGCGCTCTTGTCTGTAAAGCCCATCATTTCAGAGCCGTTCTTTCTAGCTCTAATTACTACATCCCTGCCGTAAGGTATGGTGAAAGTCAGTTCTGTGTCGTCCTCTGGCAGAGATTCCACAATTTTCAAAGATCTAGTTCTGAATTGCTCGTATTTCTGCATCATTTTTGGACTCTCCACAATGGTGATGTTAGCTTCGAGTGGTTGATTCTTTGGATTTAGTGCTTGACATGATCGTAGGAACGAAGTTACTGATGATACATACTTCCCTATATTGTAACTGACGACTAAAGGGTGTGCATCGTAGTAGAAATCAAACTCGTCATTTCCAATCGGTACTATCGCGTGACCCATTCCTGTTAGGTTGTGTGAAAACATACCCCTAGTGCTTGAAGAAGTCTTGGAAGGAGGAGGTAAGATGTATAGCGATAGGGGGTACAGCGATCTTCTTGAGTCCTTTTCGACAATATTTGTCGACATTGTTCCGTCAGACCCTCTCATTCTTTGCAGTAGTGGCCTAATCATCTGTATTGCGCCATTTCTTTGCTCGGGTGAGTTAAGACTGACATACAACAGCATTCTTCTTGGTGTGGCAGAACATAGCATTGTCTGATACTCTAGTTGGTTGATGTCTGCTTGAAGGTCTAACGCCACTGCTATTTCTGGTCTCTTGATTCTTCCCTTGGATTCTATTTCGATTATCATTACAGTTTGTGCATCCATTTGCAGACCTGTTACCATAGATGGAGAAACCGTCCCTGATACTCTTCCCTTTGCTTGGTCGAAGCCTACTTTCTTTGTATTTGCAAGGGCTCTTCTCCTCAACCACGATACTACCTTCTTGCGGTAGGTGGCGTGCATATCGGATTGCCTTTCTAGTGACTCCATCAAATCATCCTTGTCATCGTCGTTTATCAGAGTCAAGAGTCTTGGCGGGTAATCTGAGATTGTATTGAGCGAAGGGCCTGCTCTATTTTCATCGGCTTCTAGCTTGTGCAGTAATCTGGCTTGGTATTCGAACAGTACCGCCACTTGATCTATTGGCATACCAGGATAATCTTCAGATAGCACGATTACAGGTCTTGATTTGCCTACTGCTTCTTTCTTGATTCCCCAATCTCTGATGACTGAGCCTGGCCTCATTGTGTCTTGGCTCTTAGATAGGAAGAAGTCAAGAGGTGCCCTAGTTAGGAATCTGCCGTCTTTACCACTTCTAGTCAGAATAGCTGACTTTGCTCTATCTACGAACTGATCCTCGCTTAACTCCCTGAAACCAAACTGGCTGCTGTTTCTCAGAATATAGGCTGCTGTCTCGGGCATTGGAGGTAGGCTCGTCATGATAATTTTCCTCCATCTATTGTTTGGATTGTTTGTATATCGGCTCCCTCGAGGACTCCTTCCATTGATTTTGTTTGTGTGGGTAGTTTTTCCTTTTTGTTGTAGGCTATCAAAACAGAAATTAGGAATCCCTCACCCCTCTCTGCCTCAACGGCCTCGACAAACTTCTGCATCATCTCTGCGTATCTTCCAGGTTCGTAGTAAGACAATGCCTTAGCAGCATGATAGGCTGCGGCTATCTCACAGAAGTGTTCCTTAGAGGTTGGATTGCTCCCATAAGCCCAACTGATGTATTCTGAAACCTCCTTCTTCGATCTTGCTCTATCTAGTCCAGCGAAGTTCTTCGGTAGACCAGGCATCCACGCAGGTATCTCCACCGATAGCTTCTGCTTTGACTTTGAAAGGAATCTTAGAACTGCTGCAAACGCATAAGGCTCTGGTGGGTCGCTGTTTGCATCTTTCTGGAGGTTCGTCCAGTTCTTAGAAGTGAATTGGGAAGATTTATTGCCAGTATTCCCCCTTAGCCTCAGAGGATAGAATGCTAATCTGTAGTAAGAAATTATGATCATAGCCATGATGTTCATTAGATCAGCTTCTTTTGCCTTCATATCGAAATCCGTCTGAGGTATTGTGAAGAATGAGGGTTGTCCTTTTTCGTCAATCCCCCCCATATCTATCAATCTAAAATTCGCCAGCATCCACATTACCATCAGTTTAGATGGGTTGTTCGAATATTGCTCGAAGATGAGGCTTGCACCGAGCGATACGAGTCCCTTCTCATCATTTGCCTGAGAGAATGCGTCCCTCGTCATGTCCTTGAGTAGTTCGTGGTGCAGTTGCGCGTGATATGATGCCGCCCCTGGTTTCCCATAGGTTCCTAACAAACCTGCAACTACTCTGTCGAACACCGATTCAGATTGGTACTTGATTGCTGCATCTATGGCGTTTTTACTGATCAGATACATTAGAATCTCTCCTAATGCGTGAAATGCTCTTGATTCTTGGAAATCAGACTCCACCCTTCCCTCATTCAACTCGTAGATTCTCGGATAAGCTAATTCCACTCCTTCCGATTCCCTTTGGGCGAATGCCTTGAATCCTCTTTCATCGGCATAACCTACACCATATGCTTCGAAATCTGTTTCGAACACCTTTTCCCATGGTGCGATTGGGTTTTGAGGAATGCCGTCAATATCTTCCTCGTCTTCATCTTTTTCAGGGAATGTCCCCCTAGTTGATTTCAGACCTAGGTTAGTTGGCAGATTCCTATTCCCCCCCATGAATTTGTTTTTCAATGCGTCTTTCTCTTGTCTTTCCAACTCATTATCGAATAGTCTCGACCTGTCCATTCTGACTCTCATACTTTCTGGCTCTACTGAATCAATGAATGAAAGATCTAACTCCAAAGTTATTTCATCCCCCGTTATTTCAGTTATTGAACCAATTATGTTTTCACTGGCGAATGACTCCATTCTGTAGATAGCCTCGTCTATATTTTCATCATCATCCATGGTTTCGTCGAGTAGGGCTATCATTTCATGTCGGTATCTCCACTCTCCTGAGAAATCATCTGAGAATAGTTTCATCAATGACTTCCCATTGTCATTCGAATACTCAAACAACATCCAGCCAGGCATCTCAATAATCGAGTTCATTGGGACTGTGACAGACGCAAGTTGTTCTGTTTCATCTGAAATGAATTCAAGCATCTTCAACTTCTTCGCTTTAGGGGGCGGACTATACTCTGTATCGTTTATCCAAACCAATACACTTTCGAGTATCTTGGAATCAATGCTGTAGTAAATTCTGTTACCTTTGGAATGTTTCTCCGTTGTAGGCAGGGTCTTGATAATCTCTGCAACATTTTCCTTGAATTTATTTCTTTTGCTGGTGTTGTAAAGTGCGTACATCCTCTGAAGAATACCTATGTCGATATGATTTCCTTCATTCATCAGATCCTCTGCACCGTTAGCAGGAACATCCTTGTTTCTGAATCTTACAGTAGTCCCTATTGGGTACATATCGAATATCTGATCCACCTCAGTTCTGACATCTGGGGACAGATTTATTGCTTTCGAGATTAGTGCTACTTCATTTTCAGTCAATCTGGAGATTGATCTCAAATCATCTGAATTGGTTGCTACTACTTGTTCAGCCTTCTCTAATAGCATTGATGCGATATACCTAGATTGATAGTAATGAACAATTGGCGTTGAGACTACTGGTTTTTTCAAATCACCATTAAGAGGAGTTACCTTACCGAACTCCCCGAATCTTTTTCCTAGTTCTTCTTTCTGTTTTTTGGTCAATGAGTCTGTGTATTTGGATAATGAAGTGTCTATGTTGTTAGCTATTGGCAGAAATTTAGCTTGGCTTCGGTTTTTGTTTGAAAATGAGATACCTGGTCTCGGTTTGGAGGAGAACACATCGAAGTTCTCGTAATTCTGGGTTCCTTTACCTCCGTCCTTTAGGTCTTTGATTAGTCCTTTCGACAAGTCTTTTCCAGCCGTATCGACATTGCCTGTTGCGTTTAGTGTCTCAAAGATGTGTGCTAGTGCTGTATCGTGAGTAGTTGGCTCGTATATCCTGCCTGCTACATCTTTCTCATTCATCAGTTCGAAGGGAGCGAATACGAACTTTCCATCGACAATCTTTGGTTTGTTGTCTTCTATTTCGACTATGTCTGTCAGATTCAGTATCCTAGTCGGGTCCGTTGCACCATCTTTCTTAATTAGAGTGCCAAAACCTATGCGGTACTTCTTGAGATCATCAATGTTGGTGATTCGTACCACAATTAGACCCCCCCTACCTCTCATCCCTCGCAGATGATATTGCTCCAGAGATTGTCTGAATTATCAGTAGGTTGGCGATCCCCAACGCTAGCGCATAGAATGTGAATCTGAAAGGATTTTCTAAAATTCCTATTGGACCATAGAGTGCTTGGTCTACCTCATGCCTAATATTGCTCTTAATTGCATTAACTTCTTTATCTAATTCAAAACTCATCTTAATCCACCAACCATAAGTTCCCGTCGCCTCTTTCCTCTATGTTCCAGTCTCCGCCCAGGATGATGAGCATTCTCCCCATTCCCTCTGGAGGCATTGTCACATAGAGCTTCGGCTTCTTTCCACCTTCCTCTCCGAAATGGTGAATGTAAGTATCTATATCTCCCTTCTTGTTTGCCTTTCCCGATTCGTAGCCTATGAATGGGCATTCTCCCTCTCCTAGAGCTACTAACGGGCTGTTCTCGTCTGGAAGCCACACTTGAACTACATCGACTGACTTTGGATCTGTGCCGTTGAACTGTCTGTATAGTTGCATTGCGTCCTTCGAGACATTTGCTTTGCCTTTTCCCTTCTTCCCTGCTGGCCCTGGATTCAACTTTGGCTTTACTTTCCCGTTTGGTAAGAACCATGTCTTCTTGAAGTTCTTTGGAGTCTTTCCATCTTTGAAGTCGATGTCCTGCCCCCAAGACCTCAGGCCCCTCAGTAGTGCTTCTAGGCCAAGTAGGTGATGTGCTGTGTTCGATTTCCCGTTGAAGGTCACTACGAACTCGTCGCCCTTCTCCTCCATCGTCACCTCCCACTTTGACTTCTTGACCAATCTCAATCACCTCATTTCGTATTTAGCACCGCATTGCTTACACTTGTATATCCTGCCGTTCTTCATCAGCGATACTCTACCAGTACATGGCTTGCTTCTCTTTGTCTTCTTGTATGTGCAACTGTGAGAGGTCTTGCGCTTAGTGTATTCTCCTGACTTGAATTTGTCATGACCGCACTTCTCGCACTTGTCTTTGAGGCTCTTCATCGTCTGCTTGTGTCCACATTTTTGACATTCTGCTGTTATTGGGTTTTTCTTGGCCTTCTTTCGAGCCATTGTAAGTGCCTTCTCTCCCATGAACGAATCTATCGAGATAGGCTCGTAGCCCTCTTTCTGCGCTTTGTGGAATTGTTTGGACTTCTGATTCGCGACTATGAATTTCTTGCCCTTCTGCATTACAGTATAGTCGTATCCAGCGCGTAATAGCCGTTCTTGCTTCCGGCTCGCATCTGACTTGCTATCTGCTTCGAATATTGATGGAGGTTGCATTGAGAGTCCAGCTCTCTTTGGGTTTCTATTCCAATTGCCCTTCCCTTGGAGATCGTCCATCAGTTCCTCGTATTCGATTTGTTTTCTGATTGGGTGGATATCGTCTTTGTCTGCATCTCCACGATTGACTGACTCTCCATCATTTTTTTTATCCTCAGTTTTAGATTGAAGATTTTCTTCTACTCTTTGCATTATGCCCTTCTCAGATTCTTGGCTTCTTTTTTCCCTTTTCCTCTTATTGTATGCCTTTATCGCATCTTCTAGAACAGTTTCTAATTCATCGATTGCTTTACCAAACAACTCGTAGGAGGTGCCTTCCCAAATACTCTTCCAAGGGTCACGAAATATCCAAGATGGGTCGTTGTAGGCATCATAAAGAAGCGCCATATACTCATCCAAGGTATCACCGATAAGAGGTTGAGCTTCGATGTCTGATGTGTAGAGTGAGGCGAAATCGTCGAAGTTACCAGGCTCATTTCCGTTCGGAGGTGTTTTCTCGAAGACTATTTTTTTTATCTTACTATGAAATTGAGTCGAAGTATAATTGAGAAGTTCGGCTTCATCTTCAGAGATAGTGTCGGCTGTCCCGTAAGATTCGTCTTCATCTATCCACCCTTCCTCCTCTTCCGTTATTTCCTGAATTTCTTCGGCTAACTTTTCTAGCTCTTCTATGTCGCCCTCTTCTTCAGCATCCTCAGCCTCTTCAATCAATTCTTTGAGTTCCTTGGTTTTTTCTTTAGCGTCTTTCACTATTGTCTCTGCTGATTTTTTCTGCCACTCCTTTCCAGTCCACTCGAAACCCTTCTCGACTAGTTCTTTGTGTAATTTTTCTCTGTCCTTGAATGATAATGAACCCAAGTTCTTCGTTTTCTTCACAAAATTCTGAGAGTCCTTCAAGGGAGCGTATTCTGTTGTGTCGTCGTCGTCATCGTCGTCTTCATCAGCTTCGTTGAAACCTTCGATTTGCCTTGTCAAATATTTGAATACATACTCTGCCCTTTCGTCATCGAAGGGATCACCAAGCGAAGATGCCTTGATGTTCGCACCTGGTAGTATGTTCACTGGAGGGTTTCTCTTGACATTAGCCCTCTTCGTCTTTTTGTAGTCGTGAGGATCTAGCATCGTGTAAATCAGCATTGTTTCCGCTTCGCTCAATTCGTAGTCATACAACGCCTTTGAGCGAGTGGCGATCAAGTATAGTAGTTCGAGGGCAGATGGCTTATCACCCCTGCTCGTGAGCACATCTGCGTATTCCTCGAGTATCTGGAATGTGGGAACTACCCACCTGCTGTCCCATCCCTTTGGCCTCTTGGAGAAACCTGAAGAGAATACAGGCACTAGATAGAATTGTGAAAGATCACGGGCTTTCTTCATCTGCGCCTTCAGAGCCTTGTAGTTAGCCATGTCTCTCTTGTACCTCTGCGTCTCCTCTTGCCTTAGAAAGGGAATTTTCTGCGCTACTGCGTCTGGTAAAATCAGGCCTTTTGATATTTCGTAGTCGCTCTTCTTGGGCTTCACTGGTTCAACCATGCCTCCAATCGGGAACGCAAGCCCCCTTTTCACTAGTTCTCGCATTATCAACTGTTTTTGACTCTCTGCTAACTTACTGTCGATGTCGAACAGGGTCTTGATCGCTTTTCCTTTCTTTCTATCGTTTGAGGCATTATCCAGCGCATCACTCACTGCTATTTCGGGTGCTAGTCCGGCATCCTTGATGAAGAAACCCGTGTCAATAATGCCTCTGTCAGACATGAAAGCATTTTGAGATGCTTCTAAAACTGCTCTGGCTGCTACTTTTTTGTTGTGACCGAATACAGCCATGAACCTGTTTGCCGCTTTTGCCCTCTCTTCCCTGACGAATGCGGGGTCGCCAACAGATAGTCTCTCTCCAGGTCTTGGCTCCCCTGTGAGAACTCTCATGAAATACCTGTCAAAGAAATCACCTGGCAAAACCGTTGCCTTCGACTCAATATCATATATCAGGTGAATCACACTTGGTTCAGTGATGCTCTCCGCTGTAGGAGATAGTGCGTTTAGGAACTTCTTGTCGAAGCCCTCGAAGACTGCCATCTGCTCAAACGCTAACTTTAGTTTGGGTAGTAGCTTCTTCATGAATGGCGTATTGTTCTTTCTTGCTTGGTTGTAGGCGATTGCCATTCTCTTGAAATCTGCCTTAGTCCTCTCACTCCCATCTATGTACTGATGGCTACCGACTAGAATCTCTTCCAAGAGTGCTGCTTCAGATGCTCCAATTGCCTTTGCGCCCTTGATTAGGTCTTCTTTGGTGATGGCCCTTTCCCCTGTGGTAGCATCTACAGGGAATTTTTTCTTCAAGAATTCTTCGTACTTTCGGTATATCCTTCCCGTAATTCGGTTTCGTAGGTCTTTCGTTTGTCTCGCAGAGAGTTTTTCTGCTCTTGTAGGTTGTACGCCTAGTATCTGAGATCTCATTTTCTTCGATATCTCACCAGTGAGTTTGACTGGTGAACCCTGTGGTGTGGACTTTCCTGATTGGGCTTCGAAAGAAGAACGGAACGGCCCTCTCTCTTGGATTCTCTTAGCCATACTAATCTTGTTCATATCAGGATAAAGTTCCGTCATTAGATTCTGCATCTCGAACCGTTCTACCGCATCCAGAGTTCTTGTTGCTGGCTCTGTATCCACTGGGTTCAATTTTACTGAGGTTGTCGTAGGTAGGATGAATATTGGTTTTTCCTTGATTACCTTGTCCATTGCATCCATCATGCCTATTTTCTTAGTTGAATCTGCAGCACTAGCATAGATTACTGGACCTCTGTCCATGTACATCTCTGGACCCCAGTCTCCACCATGCCCTTCCTTCCTCAGTTTGTCCATCCATGACTGTTGGGCTATTTGGAATTCAGCCATGCCTTTCTTCTCGATTCTTCCTCTTTGTCTGTCTGACACAGATATTGGCTTTGCTTTTATCCCTCTCATGCTGTTGCACCTCCGGTAAGAGCTAATTGCCCCGTACTTTTACCGCCAGGTAATCTTCCCTCATAGTGCATTACCCCATTCAAGGCAATTTGTGAGACAAAGAGGTTCGTTCCGTTGTAAGATAGTCCCGATGACTTGTATAGCTTACCGACACCCCTATTGTAGTTGTATTGCTTGGGCTTCCCCCTCTTGTCCTTTCCTTTGACCGCCTGACCGCCTGCGTCATCAAGTGACTTAACGAAGTTTATAGATCCGAAGTCTGTTTCTATCTGCTCCAATAGTTTAGCGATCTGTTTGCTGTGCTTAGATCCCTTGTTCGCAGTCATCTTCCCTGTTTTCTCATCGTACTTCACCATGATTCTAGGAAGTATTATCCTGTGAGGGACTAGGTTGCCGTTGTCTTTTCTTCGAGCGTATAGTATACTCATAGCTTGATGCCCTTTGTCTACTTGAGTTCCTGTCTTACTAACCGCTTCTTGGACTTGTTTCTTCGAGTTGTAGATCTTACCACCCCATTTGAACTTCCCACCCTTCATTCTCTGAGGCAGTTGGCCTGTCGTGTAGTGCTTGTACATGTCTTGCAGTCCATGTTTGTCCCTTACTCGCTTGAGATACTGTATTCTTGGATGGTGCTCATTGATTGAGTTCATTACAATCTGCGTCTTTGGCACTAGATCGATTGCTATGGACTTGCCAATCGCTTTCTTCTGGCTTGGATTCTTCTTTATTCCCTTTCTAGCAGTAGCTATACTCAGGTTGTCTTCGAATATATCTCCTAGGTCATCTTCGCTATCGTCATCTAATTCTTTTTCTAGTCTGGCTTCCCTGGATGCTCGCGTGAATGCATCTGATATTCCTGTGGCCCTTCCAAGATCTTCAACGAATAGGTCGATGATAGGTAAAACCATTGAATTTTGTTTGTTCCCGAACTTTTCCAGTTTGAAATCACCAGCCATTGCATCGTTCTTGGTGGCTTGTCTAGCTACAACTGTCAAGAGAGCTTTTGGAACTAGGTAGTCGTTGCCGATGCCCTGCGATAGGTCAGCATGAATTATGAATCTAAGAGAATATGATTCAACATCATCCCACTTAAGTCCTATTCCGTTTTTTAATTTCTCAGCTTCCTTCGGGTCGTTGTAGTTTCTTCCTGAGATTGCAGCGTCGAAGATACCTGTCCAGTTTGTTGTGAGCGTAGGTATTCCTCCATCTCCGCCTTTAGTAGATATTGCAGAAAGCCCTAGTGTCCCTGATTTCTTAGTCGCATCATTAGATACTGCTTCCATTTTTACTTGTCTATCCTTGACTGTAAATTTGACGCTGTGTTGATCTGCGAATTTCATTATCGAGTGCATATTCGGGACAGTCCAGCCGTTTGTTGGCTCTAATGAGGTGTCAAGACTGACTAGCAAAGGAGAAGGTGAGCCTTTGAGGATTACATTTGTCCCCTTGCCTCCCTTTCCTCCTCCTCCTGGGATTACTTGGGGTGCAGAGGCCGTAATTACGAACATATCCCTTAGACCAGACTGGAATGCGTTTAGATTCATGCCGTACTCATTAACTAGAGTATCGAGCCTCATTCTTGTCTGTTCTACTTCTCCTCTCTTGTACGCATCTATTGATTGCTTTGCCATTTCAAACGCTTCGAATGTCATTGACGCGTTCGCTTTGGTGATTTTAGATTTGGAACTTTGCGCTAATGACACACTAAACTTCTGTATGTCTCCTTCTTCCACTAAAGCTCGTAGTGTAGTGATTGTTTGGTGCTCTTCTGCGCTTAGAGGCTCAGACTTAGGGAAGAACTGCTCTGCAAGTTCAGGGTCATCCTGTGTTGCTTGAGCAATTGTGTATCTGTTGTAGGAGTTTATTGGCAGATTGTTTAGTATTCTGATTTGCAAACCCCTCAGATCGTGGATAGTCAACCCCTTGAAAGACTCCATCCTCTTAGTGAAGTTTGGACAGTTGTCGCGTATTTCCTGTGACCACGGTAGAGTATCTCTTATCTCAGTTGCAGATTTGATGATCGACCTTTCGTTAGCCCCAGTTATCATCCAATAAAGTAAGTCGCCTATCAGAGATGCTGCTAATTCGTCGTAGCCGTCTGGTACTTGAGAGAGATATCCTCCGTGATCCCTGTTTATCTCGCCCCAATCCTCTGCGTAGTGAAACAATAAGTCTCGAGATAGGACATCATAGGAAGTTGTTCTGGCATATTTTTTGATTTGTTCTTTGGTCAAGTTGTCAATCAATGCGTAAATGTCTAGAATGTCTGGATATTTGCTTACTACAGACAGGGTTTGCGATCTTCCACCGTCTTTTCTCAATTGTTGGCCGACTCCCTTCGTTCTGCCGCCTTCTTTCTGTCCAAGTGCAGAGGCTTTCTGATAGAATCTCTCGTTATCACCTATGGGATTCGATATGACTTTCTTTCGGCGTGCCACTTAATCACCTACCAATTTGTAATTGCATTCATAGGGAGAGATTGTTGCTTTTTTCTCCTAACTGGTCTGTTAGCTACTATTCCCTTTATCATCCAAGCGGCTGCAAACATACCTCCAATCGCTATTGCTGTGGTGTGGGTTGGATTGTCTTTATGCCATGGGCCGCCGAAACCTGTTCGGTAAAGCCCCTCATTTTTCTTTTCATGGATCTTGTTTAGTTTTCCTGATGCTGGATGCCTCATTGTAGTGTGAGATTCCTCGGACACCTTATGCACATTTGGCGCTCTTGGGTCGAATGGTGCGACAGAACTCATGTTTGTGCTGTTACCTCCACCATAACCCATTCTGTATGTTGCATTCTCATTGCCACTAATTCTCATTCCATCGCCATTGTTAGTTGTAGATCCAAGTTGAGAGATTCGATATTGCCTACCTGGAGAGATAAACATTCCACCTGCTAGAGTTGTTGCTGATGATTCTCTATTCAAGATTGAAATTGCCCTTTCTAGGACTCTGTCCATTTGGTCGAGGATGATGCTTGGTTCGTGTGCGAAGTTACTGATTGATTGCATTTGGTCTGCAAATACGCCCCCATTACCGAGTAATGTCTCTATCTCTTGGTAATCTCCGTATGGTATTAGTGATTGCTTCTTTGCTGACTTCGCTTCTGCTAGTATCATGCCCTTTGTCGTCATCCTGTTGGCGATTTCCCCCTTCATTTTCGCTTGCTCGGCTCTCTTACTCGTTTCTACGAGTGTTGTTTCCAAGGATTGTAGCGATTGTCTTGCGGCTTGAATGGCGATTTCCTTCTCATGGACTGTTCCGAATGCAGGTATCTTTGACAGCGCACTATCTCTTGATCTGTCTATGGTCTTCAAATCGTGGTCGCTCAGTGTCTTGAGCGTCTCAGCATGTATTGAGAGTAGTTTGTTCCAACCGTCCACTAGGCTTGAACGGACATCTTCTAGAGGTATCTGTCCAGAATTGACAGCGCCCAACAAGAATAGGTTTTCTTTGCTGTTGTGAGTCAATGACATATCTGATAATATGTGTTCTATCTCCCTCTTTGCATCTAGCCAAAGTGACTCTTTTCCGAGAATGTCGGCATCTTCGGTTTGTACTGCCCATTCTGCGACTATTGCCTCTATTGGGTTCATCCTGTCTGTGCCTAAATACCTCTCTACACCTAATTTTACAGCGATATTAGATACTTCAGCCATCTTCTGGTCTATAACGGCCTCGTTTGCCATGTTGTTCGCATAGGGGTAGAGGGGATAAACTGAACCCGTTACGCCGTAACGGTGTAACTCTTAACCTGCGATTAACAAAGGCAATACAGAAGGCACTACTATAGTTCCCAAGTAGCCAATTAATATCATCAAAACTATTGGCCCTAGTCCCAGCAATGGATCTGCTATCCAGTTGAAAAGAGGTAATCCCCCCCAGTCTGAAGCTCCGTCTTGGTCTATGTCTAGATCTATTCTCAGTAACTTCTCTATTGGTCTTTCAAGACTGTCTGAAATTCCAATATCCTTGTAAGCCAAACTGTGGACTGTGTATCTACTCCCATCGTCTCCTTGCCAGGGCCACAAGCTAGTAGGAGTATACATCGAGAAAGGTGCGAATATCTTGCTTTTCTTCGAGCCTTTCTCAATATGTCCATCAAATAACGATAATTTTTGACGGGCGAACATAGAAATGAAGTTCTCCTTGTCGAATGCTGCATCTGTTCTAGAGAATATTGTGACTGTTTCTGCACCTTTTGTATCGTCGTCGTGCCATATTCTATCTCTAGGAGAAGGTATTCTATCGAATACTTTGTTCGCAACATACTCTAGACTCGGTATTGGACCTCTTGGATTGTATGTGTAAGTATCCACGAATGCATCTCTGATTTCACTAATTGCGTCAGAGGCTTCGTCTCTTACTGTTGAGTAGATGCTCATTAGATCACCTAATCCTGTAATGTAACTTCTGCAACCTCATCAGGTATGTCTGCTACTCCTGCGGCTATGTTTGGTAGTGCTTTTCTGATCGCAAACGACCCTAACACTGCAATTCCAGTGAACATGAATAAGTTCCAAACAGCTCCAGCTCCATGATACACCCCTCTCATCCAAAAATTGTCTACTTCATGACCTTCATATCTACTTCCGTCTTTGTTTTGGAAGATATTCCAAAGACTAGGAACATAATCAGCGGCGGCTGTCTTGTGTACTATTGATGGATAAATTCCTTCGGATAACTTCGATAATACGCCTTCTCTTCCCTTTTGTGCTTGTTTGTAGAAGTATACTGTGTCGAAGTCTTCTCCTGTAATTGCTTTCGACCAGTTAGGCGACAGTATTAGGCTATCTGCATTTAGCGGGTCTGTTGGATCTAACATACCTGGGGCTTCCGCAGCAGGGTCTTTTGGTGCTCCGTCTTCTAGTGGATCTATGGCGAATTCTAACCATGTTCTCGGTTGAGGCATAGAATCTATTCTTGCCATATAGGATTCATCATCCTCTCCTGCCTGTTGCTCGGCTTCTTTGAGTGATTTCTGTCTTCTTTCAGACTCTTCTTGCCATCTTATTATTGCGTCAATCTTGTACGGACTCATTGTTTGTGCCATTCTTAATCACCCCATTATGAAACCTGATGTATCCATGTCTTCGGGCTCTACTATTGGTGCATACAGCAGTTCGCCTAGTGGCTCTCCATCGTTTTCCAATTGCGCCACAGTTCCGAAAATCTTCTTTACACCTGCGAGTCCTTCTTCATACACATTGCTAGTAGCTGTTTGTGATGCTTGAGATGGATTCCCCCCTACTGATCTAAATGACATTGGCGCCACAGAAGCAGCCTTGCTATCCCATACTCCTGTCGCTGTATCTCCTTTTCCTCTATCTGAAATTCTAGGCAGAGGTACACTCCCTGTGATTGCCGATTCGATCCTTTGTAGTGCTTCTTCTACTGTTGAAGTCACTTTTAGTCCCATTCCCGTAAATAGTGCCCCATACGGGCTTGATGCGATCAGAACTTTTGCATTTTCCTCTCTGTTTGCTTCTAAACCTGCGATTGTTGACTCTGCGTAACTCATGGCCGCATCTATTGAAATGACGGATTGTTGGCTGACTATGTTGCCTGCGTTGTCTTTAATTGAAACCATATACCCTACCATTATTGTCCACTCCCGTATTTTCTTGTCTTGTTTACCATATTCCGATATACCGTGTGTGCATCTTCGTATTTTCCTCGCTTTACGAGTTCGTGTGCAGGCATAATGAACTTGTAATATAATTCTTTGAACACTTCATTGCCGTTTTCTAATTTAGATATTCCACTTACGATTAATGGGGCGATTTCGTAGTATTCCTCGACTTCTTTTGCATAGTGGCGTATCCCGTAATTATCCCTCAAAGCCCTCATAGATTGTAGCTCAGGAGATTCGTCATGCCCTTTTGACTTCATGACTGCAGTTGTAATGTAGCAATTATTATCAGTTGGAGTTGTGTTTGCGGCTTGTTGATTGGCTATCATTTGGAATCTTCTTGCTTCGGCTGCTGCTGAGGCTGCTGAGGCTACCGCAGAGTTGTGTGCGCTTTGCAGAGGGTCTAATGTATTCGATACATCAAGAGGAGACCAACTGTGTTGTGTTTGTAATGCGCTGGATGCTTGGGAATAAGTCATATTACCTGCGGCGAAACTGTTTGCTATCGCTGTTGTAGCCATCATATTGATGTATGTTGCAGAGGGTGTGTTTACTGTGTTGTTTTGATTTACTATTGTTGAAGGTAGGCCGTCAGAAACATTGTTTGGGATGTTTTCTGTTACTACCTCTAGTGCTGTCGGTGCTGTGTACGATGGAGTTATCACAGGGTTTAGTTCATTGTCCACATCTGTCTGGCTCCAGCCATGACCTTGTTGGAGTTGCTGTGCCGCTTGTGAATATGTTAGATTACCTGCTCGGTAGGCATTTACGACTGCTTGAGACGATAGGTAGTTTGCTGTAACTGCGTCCCCAGTATTTTCTGCTTGGGTAATTGCCTCAATCACTATCGGATCTATGTAATTCTGTGCAGGAGGTACATCTGGTGTTGCTGGCACCATTATCGAATTGTTTGGGATGTTGTTCACTATGTTATTGATTAAGTTGTTCGCTATGTTAGATGTGTTTGCGACTGTCAATGATGCGATAAATTCTCTTGCTTCAGATGTTGCTCCTGAATAGCCCATCATAGAAATTTGTGTTCTTAGAGGTTCTGAACCAGATTCACTTGAGTAAACTTCCCATTTGAAGGCTGATTGGCCTATTCCAAACGCCGCCATAGACTCTACCGTGTAGTAGTAACCATCGTATGGAATCCTACTAGGGGGCGAGGGAGTAGGTAGTGCATTGCTAGTGTTGTTTTCTGCAGGAGTGTTTTCAACTAATTCTTCTACTTCCACTATCTCTTCTATCGTATATGTGAAGCCTCCTCCTACGCCAGGTGTCGATACTGTTACTGATTCGGTTGGGTATGCTACAATGTCTCCCTGCTCTGCTGGATAAATTACTAAGTAATCATCACCGTTGTCCATATTTGGCGTTTGTTGGTAGATTATGTTCGCTCTACCGTAGTTCTCCCTGCCAAACTGATCCTTGCTTTCAGATGGTTCGTATGTATTCTCGAAGACAACCGCAGGTGAAGTCTTGGAAACTGCTATTCTCGTTATGTTCCACTTTGTTCCGGCGGGTGTTGGATCTATTCCTGTTACTACTGATCCAGATGATGCTTGAGTCATTGATAGTGTTTGATTGAAGCTAATCACTTCTTGTGGCGCTTCGACTTCCTGCATGTCCTCGTAACTGCCTTCAAGAGCTATTTCTCCAGGCAGAGGTGGTAAAAGGACTTCGAACTCGGAGAAAATAGATTCATCAGTCGTAGTAGGCGCGTTGTTAGGCCAGCCTGTTTCTATACCAGGTAGTGACTTGATTGCATACACCGTACCACTTTCTGCTTTCATACCACTTTTCATCCTAGGTATCTGTGTCGTGAGTTTGAAATCAGTTATCGTTGCACGGGTGTTTGATGATAATGTAGCTCCTACGACACCGATTGGTGTAGTATCATTGAGTGTTGTATCTCTGTAAAACACTCCCGCAGGTATGGAAATCTCTCCGATGTAAGTATCCTTGTCTTCACCGTTTTCGTCTTGCGATACCAGTACCATCGTGTAGCTCCCGACGGGAGCAGTAATAGAAGATGAACCCGATAGGTCTGTCTCGTCCGCCAATGTGACTCTAGCAGATAGCCAGGAGTTGTTAGCATCGGGCCTCAATTCCACTCTCATGTTTCGAACTGGTATTTTTTGTTCTAGATTCAAGTCTTGTCTTGCTGCTTCACCTTCGGGAGATTGGTATTCTTCTTGATCTATTACGAAATCTCCATTTTTGTCTGCATTCTCCCATAGAGTAGAGTGTTTCAACCTCGATATTTTTGTTTTGAGGACTATCTTTTGGTGTCTAGGAAGTTTTTGGATATTTTCGATTGTAGACCATTTGCTCACTAGCCTTCCGTCTTCCGTCATTACTAGGTGGTTCGGTATTGGCTCTCGGTAAATTGGCACTGATACCTCGTGGACTGTCCCCATTCCCTTGAATCGGAATGCTTGTGCGGTCAATATGATTCCAGGTTTTGAATCCAATATTGAGGATCTGTCATTCACTGAAGACGGAGTTCCCCCATACACTTTCAACCTTGGATTGGCCCAAGGAGATGTTTTTTCGAATTCTGGTATCAAGACCTGTATTCTGAATGAGCCGCTATGAGGGACTTCATCATTTACTTTGTATCTGAAAAGATAGTGCTTCCCGTCTTGGCTATCGTCAGAGGACTCGAACAATGTAGCACCAGAAGCAAACGCCCCTGGGTTTTTGCCCATGCTTGTCTTCATAGCCGATTCTCTGAAGTTTATTCCTCCCTTTGCAGATACCGTGTAAGGAAGTTCTGTCACCTCATCACCATTTTGATCTATGAATCGGACTGTGAATGATGCGTATGGGTTGTCTGGCAGTAGGCCGTCACCAGTATTTTTCGAGAAGTCGTTCAATGAACCTTCATATTCTGCTTGTTGGTATTGGATTCTCAATGCTCGATTGGCTCTTATGATTTCTGACATCACATTGCTTTCCATGTAATCTGTCAGCAATGACTCCCTCATGTCTTTCAATGCTTGAATTCTAATGTTCTTTTGGTAAGAATTGTAATAAATTACAGCATCACTTAGAAATTTTTCTTTTCTTAATACGAATGAACCATCAGGAAATCTTAGATCTAATGCTGTCTTCTTTCCTCCGTAGTCATTTACCCCTATTCTTTGTAATTCTTTCACTAAATTAATGTCAAAAGACGGCATTGCCGACAGTTTTGCATCTAGATCATCGAAAGATACTGCTCGACTTGGGATAAGGCCTTGGCTAGAGCTAGAGGTGCTAAGACCTGACGAAACTGCAATATTAAATTGAGCAAACGCTGTTTTTGCATCTAATTCGACTTCGGTGTTTCCGTCTTTCGCTTTGTTCGTCTCTGTAGGATATATCTGCTTCTCATATGACATTGTGTAGTTCTGAACAATTTTGTAACATGATCCTCCATTCGGGTGATTGCTTCGTAATAGCGTGAGCCCTTGCAGTTCCTTCACAAAGTTCCAATCATACTTCCCTGTGCTTCCTGCGAAGCCACGCATAATTGATGTGAAGTCTGCTTCCATCTATCTATCCCCACCTGTGCATGAACCTCGGGTCTTCGAAGCGATATGCTCCACTTGTTCTTGACGATGTGGTGGTCGAAGTCGATGCGCCGAGTCCGCTTCCATTCAAATCATCCCTGGATGCACTTCTTGGGTCGTGGTGTCCTTCTGGGTGAGATGTTGTTGTCGAAGTTGAGGATCTTCTTACGCCTCTCAGTGGCATCTTCTTAGGTTTATTAAGTGGTTGTTTCCCCCATGAATTCTCGCCTGTTGTGTGTTCCATCGATTTGAAAGGTTTCTTAGTTGATTTTCTAAAATTGTTCACTTCTTTTTGTGAAGGAAGTCTAGAAAGTGCATTTGCAACCTTTTCAGCCGGAGTTCTTCTATTCACTGGCTTTTTTTGATTAATCGGCTTTGATTTTGGTGGTCCTGGCTTTACTGTTGGCGGCCTGCTTGGTGGTATCGGCCTTGCTTTAGGCGGAGGAGATACTGGCATCGGTCTTCCTTGAGGTGGCGCTATTGGCTGTATTAGCCCTGGATCTATTGGAATAGGTAATGGCCTTTTGTTCCCGTTAGCAGGAGGAGCCCCATTTGGTGGCCTTGGCCTGATTATAGGAAGGGGCTTTGGCTTGGGCTTAGGTGTTGGCTTTGGAATTACAGGCGGCATTGGCTTCGGCTTAGGCTTTGCCTTCAATGCGGCCTCTTTTGCTCGGCGCGCTTCGTTTGCTGCTTTCTTGGCGGCTGCGTTTGCTGCTTTCTTGGCGGCTGCGTTTGCTGCTTTCTTCTTTTCGTTATTAGCGATTTTCTGGAGTCTAGCGGCTTCTGCTAGGGCTTTCTTCTTTTCGTTATTAGCGATTTTCTGGAGTCTAGCGGCTTCTGCTGCTTCCTTCTTTTTCTGCTGTTCGATCAGTTGCGCCTGTCTAGCCTCTGCTTCGAGCTTTGCCTTCAATGCGGCCTCTTTTGCTCGGCGCGCTTCGTTTGCTGCTTTCTTGGCGGCTGCGTTTGCTGCTTTCTTGGCGGCTAATGCGGCTTCTTTGCGAGCCTTTTCAGCCGCTTCTTTTCTGGCGGCTTCTTGGGCTATTCTTTTGGCGTTTTCAGCCTCTTGTGCTAACCTTCTTGCTTTTTCTGCCTCCATTTGAGCGATTCTTTGTATTTCCATCTGTCTTTCTTTAGCGGCTTCCTCTTCCTTAATTCTGATCATCTGGGCGTATCCGTTGTTTTCTGGCAGATTTTGATTTATCATTACAGGTAATGCGTCACTTTGATAAATTTCAGATATACTCAGGGAAGATATGTTTTGTACTAATTCCTGCGTAGAGGGTTTTCTTGGAGGTTGAGCGACAGGCTCTTGTTCGATGATTGGCATTGGTAAGCCGTCTCCTTGATTTGTATTGTTTGAAGCGGGTTTGGTGCCGACCTTTATTTGATGTGTCGAGTTTCCAGTGATTGCATTTTTTTGGTTTGCCAATTGATTGAGAGTCTTGTTAGCTTGTTCTACGAATGAGGCGGCCCAATCTAGTTCTTCTTGGAATGCTAGTGGGTCTGCTAGCGTGTTTATTGCTGCTTCACGAACTTCAACTAACTCTTTGATCGGCATTGCATTGGTATTCATTTTAGCAGCGTTTGGACTTACAGTAGGCTGAGTTTCGAAATTAGCTTTTGGACTTACGACGGCACTTGTCGCATCCCTTAGATCAGCAGACACTAGGTTTTGTGCTGCAATCACAGACATTTCTCCATTGATTACAGATTTTACCAAATTAGCAGCCCTTGAACGATCATATCCTTCTTTGGTTAGAACAGCTCCCGCATTTCTAGCGTTGCTTAGTATGTAGTTTTCTGCGGCTGAAATCGGCATTCCTTCTGCGATGGTCGCTTCCACCCTTACTTTTACAGCTTCTCTCAGTTTTGCTAAGGCATTCGTTACTGCTGGCGTGTTTGATATATCGCTCCATACACCAGCAAGGGTTTTCTGTGAAGGAGGACTCTTAGAACCGTGATGGTCTAAATGCCCTAGTAGTTTTGATGCTTGCATTTCATTCACAGCGTTCAACGCGCTTTGGAAGTTGTTGGGCGTGGCATTTGCCTGTAAAGCATCCATAATTGAAGCCGTATCGGCCTCGTCTACCAATGCGTTTTCCAATGCCGTCCTTCTAATTTTTGATTCTGAGACTTTTCTAGTTTGTCCGTCTAATTCTTGGCTTGCTTCGAGGGATTGCTGGTAGCCGATAGGTCTTGGACTCAGATTGATTTCGTTTCTTGCATAGAATGTGTCTGGATTCGTAAATAGCGGCGTATCTGCACTGACGACTCTCTCCAAGTTCTTGATTAATCGCTCTCTCCTTGATAGATACATGGCTTTAGTCATTCTATTATTAGAATAGGCTTGCTCTAATTTCTGGAGCGCCCTTTCAGTTTGTGCCATTTCTGCCTTTGTTATCTCAGTGTAAGTTCTATCGTTGAACATTATTTCCCCTCCAGTATCTTGTCGGTCAAATGCTGCACTAGATCTGCAACTTCAGATAGCGGTTCTGACTTTCCTATCTTGAATCCAAACGCTTCGAATGCGGGTTTCGTGTGTTCTGCCTGCCTTGGACTTCCTAGTTCTAGCATTTCATCGATCATGTTCTTGTATGAATTCTTCCTTTGAGAGTATGTCATATCTCTTAGAGCCATTACTCTCGATGTTCCTGGTAAGTAGTTCATTGCAGTACCTAGCCTTGCTATTTGTTCTAGCAGTTGAACTTCGTCGTTGTCGAGGTAATCCGAGATCATATCGACTGACGATAGGAATTTTTCCATTTCTGCTATTTTGCTTGCATTTATGGCTTGTTGTTGATATATTGAGCTACCTTGTACGGCCATAGCTGATTCTTGGGCTAATCTTAGATTTCCAAACAAGAATGTCTCTGTATCGATATACACATCGTTCAAGTGATTTATCCATAATCTTACGATGTTTGATTCGTTTTCATTTACAACTAGCTTTTGGCTTTCCTTCATGTTCATGATTTTTTCATGTAGTATTTCTAATTCTTGAGAGAGTTTTGAGCCATTTTGTCTGATCATATTCATTTCGATTTCGTTTGTGCTATATTTTTGTTCGAGTTTCCCGTAAGCAATTTGCTTGTCATTCAGAGTCGTCACTAGTTGGTTTCTTTGCTTTTGTAATTCTGCGAGCCCTAGTTTCATTTGGTTAGAATCGTTATCCGAGACTTTCATTTTCATCAATTTTTGACCAAGATTCTGTATAGTTCTAGAAAGTTCCTGGTTGGCACGATTTAATTCGGTTAGTCTTGATTTTGCATTGTTTATCGCTCCACCGTTTCCGTTGTTCTCAGCAGTTCTCAGTTTTACTTGCCACATTTCTATTTGTTGAAGTACCCCTTGGTGTTGGTTCTCGGCACTACTCATTTTTCTCGTTATTGCTTTCAATTCAGAATTGTGTTCCTTTACCATCTGCAAACCAACCATTATGTGGTTGATCTCAGAATCTATCCTATCCATCTCAATTGCAGTTGTTATGAGGCTCTCCCTTGCGCCCTCTACGGCTCTAAGTGGCAAATATGACTCTTCCATAGAACCCATTCTTTGAGCTAGTTCGTGCATTCTTGTTAGTTTGCTGTTGTATTCTGATTCCAAAGCACCGATTTCTTCACCTACTCTTCCAGTCAATGAGGATCTTTGTAGAATCGCATTTACTATTGGTTCTAGGCAGATTGCGGCTATCTGTGTTCTGCCGCCATCAGGAGAGTCCTGAATGTAGTTCATTGCTCTTCCTCCATTTCCAGTAGCAGGAACATACTGATTTAGTGCTAATAACTCACCTATTTTCCAAAGTTTTTCGCCAACAATTGTGCTATATGGCCCATTTGCCATCTGTTCTATCTCTGAGAGGGCGGCTGCTATGTCGAACTTAGAAAATCCTGTCCTCATTTCTAACGCAGACGGCACCTGCTTGTATACTGAAGCCCAAAAGCCACTGTAAGGGAATCTTCCTAAAGGTGGCACATTATCTGGCACATCTATTGTTAGTCCCGATTCTGGATCTTGTTTTTTCAATATAATTCCTCCCAAACAAATTTTGTAGTAATAGCAGATAAAGCCAATACCAATAATGATCGCACCGGATTTGCCTTCGCAGTCTCTATAATTGAGCCTCTCAGTATTATGGGATATGGTAATCTTGTTTTTATCACTGATTTTGATATGTTTAGATTGTTTTCTAAATGAGTCAGCCCCATGTTTGCTCCGAAGAGATAGTCGCTTTGAGGCATAGGGCCGTTTCCGACAATTATTCCAGGTCTTGTTGCGAAGTTTGAGGGATTTATTTCTCCCGTGTCTTTATTTCCATAGTATGCCATTATTTTTCCCCCTTAGGTATTCTTGATATTGCGATTCCTGCCAATACTGCTAAAATTAGATATGAGGCTGTTGTGTTAGATGCGCCCATCTTCATGATCCCATATAATCCGCTCATTCGTCATCATCTCCATCGGATAGGTAAGTGGCTGCCTTGTAAGTCACATATGCTAGACCTGCGAATGCGCCTAGATATATCCCTGCAGAAGCTACTCCCCCTAGTTTTCTGGAAGTTTGTGGTTTCGATATAGACCCTATTCCTCGATTTGCTGGAGGATATTGTGGAGGATTGATTGTAAATTCAGGCGGGGCTGGTCTTGCTGCTACTTTCGGAGGATCTAGGTTTATCCCTGAAAAATCTGAAGGTTCTCTTCTTGTTTGGGCGGGTTTCCTATCGACCATCATTCCTGAATTTTCAAAGGGCATCTTTACTTCATCGGGTGTTCTGCCTAATTCATAGTGTTTTTTCATCATTTTATCTAAACTCCCGTGGTATTAGTCTCTGCTCCTTTGGTGTTAAGTCGTAATCTTCTACCAAAAGAGGAATGTAAGATGATATTCGTACTGACTTACCCAATTCGAAAGGATGTATCAGTTCGACAGGAAACCAATTACTGCCGAAAAGAGGATTCGCTTGGAATGTTTTTGTTGCAATCATAACATGCGAGTATGCGCCTTTTGGCCCGCCTGCATCGACTATCATCAACATTGACGGATACCCTGCTGCATTCAAGACACAGGCACAAGCGGCGGCAATATCGTCACAATCTGCACCCGATTCTCCGGCTTGTATATCCCTGATTACTTTTGGTGGGCTTTGGAATAGTTCTACTGAGTATGGGTCTTTCTGATACCTGTACGAACCCTGGTCGCCATATATCATTGCCTTACCTACATCTTCGTCTGGCGTCTGTTGGGTGTGAGTTCCTTGAAAATAGGATACTATTCTTTGAATTTCACCTAATTCATCATGGTTTCTTAAACCAAAGCGTTCTTTGCCGATTTTTCCATTGAATAATCTTCTAGTGAATTGAATAACTTCTGGATCTGACACATATTTCGACGCCATTTCTTGTAACGCTCTGATTGTTATGTTAAAGGCGCGTGGATCGCCATTGAAGGTGAATCTTGCTTGTTGCCTAGCTCCATTTGAGATTTGTACGCTGTATCTAGGATCTGACCCCCATGTTGCTCTTGAAAGAGGGTTCGAGAATGCCGCGTCAGCGTTGCTCATGTTGGTCGCATGGGGGTGTAGGGAATAAACAAAACCCGTTACGCCGTAACGGTCTATCTTCCATTTTCCTCGTCTGGGAAGAATTCCGTGATCGACATTTGGCCTTCCTCTCTCGTTATCTTTTGTCCTCTTAATCTCGCTTCAAAACGCTCTATTGCCCTATTTACTCGCAATTGTTGGACTTCGAAGAATCTCTCCAGGTGCTCGTTAAATCTCTCTTCAAAGGTGTTGTGCATCCTCTCTGTGAGATTCATCATATCAGTTTGGATATTTTCAGCAATTCTATTCGTTGCATTTACTCCTGTCTCTTCTATTGTTTCTATTGATTCGTTTGCGATTTTGGCATTTGTTTCGGCCATCTCCGTCATTTGTTTGAAGAGTGTGTCCATAACAAGGACAGGAGAGGCCTGCATAGCGGCTTGTTCAGTGGTTTCTGCATCTAAGTGAACAAATCCTTCGTCTAGAAGATCGTGAGAACCGTCTATCGTTATACCATCAGCTATCGGAAGCATCCGTGGTTCTCCGGATTTTCTTCTTTTCTTCACCAATTCGGCCAGTTTAGGATCGTATCGAAGGACTCCGGCCTCGAACAACTGGCTGTTTTTCTGATTTGGTAAGCCCAACCCCCAACCGTATGTCTTAGAGAGTTCTGCCATAACATGAAACAAGGAGTCTGCGATCCGTTTCTTGATGGATGAACTATCCATTGCTTCTTCGGGCGTGACTATCATCCTGTTGGGAAGAGTGATTCTTACTGGATGAGGTGTGCAAAACTCTCCGAAAACAGGTTTTCCGTCCTCATCTGTCGATACTTTTCTCCTAAATCGCACTCTCCATGGCCCTATTGCCGATTCTATGTCCGGTGCTGCGAAATGAATCCATCCACGAATCTCTTTTCCACTAGTTACGACGCCCATCCTAGCCCACGATTCTATACTTCTTTCATGGGGCTGACCGCCTCTCGGTGCGTCGTTATTGATTGGAAGGTTCCAGTCAAGTCTGTGTATGTCAATCCTAGGCTCAACCCCTCCTGGTAACGGGCTCCAGAGAGGAGTCTTACGATGAACCCCCATTTGAGACTGCAACTTGTGGATGGTTGCATCCATTTCTTTTGCTCTTGGACCAGGTTTGTATGGTTTGAACCGTAAACTGACTGATCCTTCTCTGACTTGTTCCATCTCTTTTTGGTGTTCAATGAATGAATTGGACTGAATGATGTACTGCTCCTTGACTAATCTGTTAATCCACCTACTGATAGTGGACTTGTTTTTGCCTAGTATCTCTGCTATTCTATTGGCGATCTGTCTTTCGTTGATTAGAAGATGGTAAACTGCCGCCTTCTTCTGAGAAGTTGTTCCTGAAAACCACCTAGTTGCATCTATGGTTGCAGTATTGTTTGTCATGTGCAACTTGGCCTCCTGGAATTATCGTCCGAGGCGGCTTGGTTCATAATGGCTTTGATGTTTGAACGGCGACTAGAGTGCATTATAACCATTCATACCATGCATGGTGGGGTTGTTTTTCTAAGATAATTTTACGCACATCTACTGCTTGATTTTAGATAGCGATGAAAAAACAAGGTATTGCAACCTTGTTGAAAAAAGTCGTTTGGTTGTTTAACATGGCTTTATGGTTGCAAAGGTTATGATTGGCCTGCCCTATTCTCCACTGGAAACGAGAGGGTTCGGGTCAAACCTTCATGCTATTTGTCTGCCTAACACTTCATACGACAACTACTACTCACAAGGTTCATGCTCAAGGCAGATCGGGTTGTGCTTACAGATGGGGAAACTTATGAGGATGTATATGTCATACCTGGAGATATTTCAATTTGTGTAGTCAATGGTGAGGAGACGCTTGATATAACCAGAGAATCTGTGAAAATGGTGGCATATTCTGAGCCTAAATCCATGTGGATGATTAGAACCCTTGCTATGGGGCTGTTGCTTGACACTTTTGAGGAGGTTCAAGAGACTCTTGTAGAATTAGAAATGCAGGCAGAAGATGTAGAAGCGTATCTTCAAGAGTTGCATAAGCAAGAAACTGCTGTAGATGAGCCAGTTTCGACTCAATCAAACAACCCATACGAGTGATATTATGAATAGAGATCCTTTTGATGAGTTATTTGGAAGTGACTTTGAGAGCGAATTGCAAGCTAATTGCTTCAAAGCCATCCAGATGATAGCCTTAATTGCAAAAAATCCAATCAAATATGCGTTTTACATGGCAGAGATTAGAGAGATAGTATTGGTTTTAGAAGAGTCGTTAGATGAAATTGGCCTGAGTGGAGATGAATTTTCCGAACCAGAAGTTTCAAAGTTGGATGTAGTAGATATGCTATTTCTAAAGGGATCAGAAGGGTTGAAGAAATATTTCAAAAATATGGGTCAAATAGAGGATTTCGATGATGATGATGACAGAGAGTGAAAATATGACAAACAAAGAACAATTAAAAGCAGAGCTTGAAAGATACTTCACAGCAGTGGTAGATGAGCAATACCTCAGACAATATCCTGATGTGACGAGTCCAGTTGGAACACCAATGTTCTATGATGAAAGTGGACAAATAGATGCTGAATATATCGGAGAAATGACTGGAATGAGTACTAATGATGTTAGAACTTCATTCGAAGCATGGCAGGGAGCAGGTGGAACTCCACCTCACGAGAAGCAAGTGAGTCGTTCGGGAAGAGGAGAGTCTAGGCCGTCATCGTACAGTAGCCCGAAACTTGGACAGATAGAAATTCCCGATAGGAAGCAATCTGGCAGTCTACTTTCAGAGATTAGAGACGATATGAATGATGCGTTAGAGTTCAGAAGATTAGAACAACAGTTCGATAACATAGGTCATCAGCCTTCTTTCCAATCAGGAGGTATGCCTCAGAGCGATATAACTGCCATCATAGCGGCATTAGCTCCGCTTCTCAAGCAAGATAGGCCGAGTATAGATCCGATGACCATGACATTGATGAAGCAACTTAATGATAGAACGAATGATTCAACTGGTCAGATGATTGCTTTGTTCAATATGAATCAACAGTCAAACCAACAATGGATGACTATGCTAATGGAAAATATGAGGGGCGGTGGTTCTAGATCTTCATTAGAAGATAGATTGTTGAATCATAGCCTGGACAGAATGCTTACTGGAGGAGATACTCCTGAAGAGTCTTTTTGGGGAGAATTAGTAAAGAGTGGTCAATTGGGCGAAATAGCGCAAGGAGTTACGGCTGGAATAGCTGGAATGGCTAACAGGAGAGCTCCTATGGGAGAGAACCCCTATGCAAATCAGCAAGAACAAGTGGCTTTACCGCCGCCTGTACCAGAAGCAGAACAATTAGCTCCAACATTCGAAGCGCCTGCTAGGGCACCTACTCAAATGACTACACAGGAAAAATACACGCACATTATGAATGAGATGATGCCGACCCTGCCTGACGAGTGGACGAGTGATGGAAATACTATGCAAATGCTCATGAATTCAGTTGAAATATCTGTTAGGAGAAGTGAGGATACTTACCCAACTAGTGTAGAGATGCAACTTGCTCAAGCGGCAAAGGAGATGCTAGTAGTTGCGAATTTGAGGACTCTAGGGACTTCTTTGAATAAGATAGAAAAGGGCGAGATAGGCATAGATTTAGCAGCAACAATTCTATCTCAGCACCCATTATGGCCCGTATTCTCTACCGAGGATGCTGATTCAATACTCATGATGGTAAATGCGTATGCTTCTGCAGACTTGCCGGACTCACCATCTTTGGTCCATGACCTTGAATATCTAAATAGGCCGACCACAAGGCCAATAATCGAATCCCTCTTGGATCAAGCGAGAGGAGGTGCGGCACAATGAGTATAGAATATTACACATACGAACTAAAAAGAAGCAGACTAGGGAAAGCATTTGGAGACAAAGTAGCCATAAGAGAGGATTGGGTGAAGAGAACTAGAAGATATGTAGTAGCTCAAGGCTTGGATCTAAACAAGTTGGCTTTATTCGTCAAAAAGGGTCTATTTGACCGGAGAGTAGATGGATTCAATCAGCAGGCTTTGTCTGAGCCCCTTAGTAGCGCACAGCAGTGGACTCTGATGTTCGTCATACTATCTGACTTTGGAGTTCCTGAATGGTTGAGAGATCCCACAAAGGATGAAAATACCCCCGACATGGAGGTTGCTGAACCTGAAGAAGAAGATGAAAGCGTTACTAATGCGATTTTGAGTGCTCCTACAAGTGTGGCAACGGGGCTTATCGGATTAACTGCATCAGTAACTACTGCGACCATTGACGCTGGTAAATCAGTAGGAGAAACAGCAATCGGAGTTGCTGCAACGCCTGTAAAATCACTTTCTGGATTGATGTCTGGCGCTGCTGTTGAGGCTGCAGAAGCTATACAAGAGGCAGATGCGGTAATTTCTGGAGCAGTTGCAGATGATGTTCCTGCTGAAGACACTACTGAAGATGTTCCTGCTGAAGATGTTCCTGCTGAAGACACTACTGAGACGGATGCTGGAGAAGGTCAGAGTGGTGAGTAGTCGTGGTCGTAGAGGGGTCAAGCCTAAATTACGACGATCTCGAACTCGTAGAGGCAAGACCAGGTCTAACTGACAGAGATAAAACTCTAAGATTGCGTATAGGACTTGGTATTTTTACCATTTGTCTTATGGTGATGGGTCCGGTGCTCCAATATTACTATGCAGATATTTTCCTTTACATTTTAGCGGCTGGTATCGCATTTACAATTGGAACTAACCTTACAATAGGTATTCTTTCTGTGAGGATAGAAGATAAGGCTGAACTCATGGAAACAAGAATGACAGAATTGCTACAACAGTTGAGCACATCTACTGAAAAATTGGAAGAGTTTAATGGACAATTGGCTCAGTTCCCTTTAGAAACAATGCTAGTTTCTATGCAGGAGGCAAGAGAGGAATTGACTCCAACATTAGCTTCTATGCAAGACATTAGTTGGGGTCAAGTTGCACAGGCCATAAATGTGGGCATGGAATGGTATGAGCGCGTAGACGCTGAGAAGATAGGAAGTTTGCTTTCTCCATTCATTCGAGAAATTCCATCTGTAGATTTGGTGGATGATCCTTTCGTAGAGGATGCTGAAATTGACTTCTTCCCCCCTCCTCCTCCTAGGATGAGGTCTTAATCTTTGAATACTGAGGCCAGTAAGGCCATCCCTGCTGCTTGCATAGCTTTTCCTAGTAATTCGGACGATTGGTTGGACTCCCAAGTTCCTGATAGAGCATAGTTTGTGTAGTGTTCGCAATTTCTTAATGCGGGATTGTAGTCTTGGCGAAACATAAGTCGTTTTGCCCTTTTCAATACTGGAACTGGATTTTCTGGAACTTCTACGATCTCAATTTTTCTGTTTTCTGAAAAAATGTCGTAGGGAGTTAGGCCGATATGCACTCCTGTGTGAGATTGTTCGTTTGCGGTAGGCCATATTGCATTGACAATTTTCAGTTTTGTATTTTCGCCAACTGCTCCCTCATATGGTCCACCGAATTGATAGATTAGTTGCTTCTTTGTTTCTGGGTGGTAATATTCAGATGCAATGCCGTAATGATACAAATTCCAACCCATTTTTCTTCTGAGGGCAGCGCCAATCGGATATGGCATGTCCTCCGTCATGATGCTTCCACAAGGGTATAGTGATTTTTGTTTTTCGGGGGTAAGGTCAAACGGCAAAGACGATTGAACGCATCATGGAAGAGGAGTCTGAAGACGAAAAACCAACATTGACTCCAGTGGACACTTGTTTCATAGTATGCAGAGATGTACCGATCACAGTAAAGGCTCAATTGATGTTGATTCGTTACAAGAGAGGTTGGAATTCTTGGGCGGATATGGTTTATGATGTCGTAAGAGAGTGGGGGGACGGAGAATGAGCAGTTTCGAAATCAAGATCCCTGGTGAGCCTGTTGCCGCTACGCGACCAAGATTTAGGAGGACTTCGAAAGGAGTAATGACTCATCCTACGAAGAAAACATATCAGTCTAGTCAGAGAATCAAAAAAATGGCTACAAGCATGATGAAAGACAGAGATAAGCTAGAAGGAGCGTTGGAAGTAAGAATTCATGCTATGTACGGATGTCCGAAATACAAACATAGAGTTAGAAATCCGGCAAAGGCTTGTTTGAAGAACAATGGCCCAGATATAGACAACATCGCTAAACACTACATGGATGCCCTACTTGCATCTGGCATAGTTGCAAAGGACGACAATCTTGTTGTTTCACTTTTAGCTTCAAAAATACAGTTGAAACAAGGCGAAGAGCCATACACACTGGTTGTTATTGATGAGATACTATCAGAAGACAACCCCTGGAAAAGTATGATTTCGGATTTGATGGAGGCTATTTGATGCGTGATGATCATATTGAGCAAGTTATTTCTGTTATCAAGGGCACTTTAGGTCAACCTTCAGAACAACGAGAACTTATGCTTAGAAAACGATTAAAGGATCTAAACTTGAAATCCGGCCCAGAGGGTTATGTCAAAGAAAGGAGAGATCCAGTTGCCATATGGATCTCAAACGCTAGAAAATGGGCGACAAACAAATGCCTCATGGGAAGTAAAGTGCATATTGACCTGGTAGTTAGAGCTATTCCCCTACCTGAAGGAGTAGATAGGAGAGCCATAGGAGGAGTATTCAAGCATCCTGATTTTCAAAGAGTGGGCACAATTCGAACTAGGAAGGCAGGAGGGGGATACAGAACTAGTGGAGAGTTCATACTAGCATCCCAAGAACTACCTAAGGATGCGATTACAGATTGGTGAAGATTCAAACGACAAGGACGGTTGACGATATTATGGACGAAGATTGGAGAAGCCGTTTCCTTCCAGAAGTTGCAGAAGAAGTTGAGTTGCCCCCAGAGGGATTTGAGCCTGAACTCGATTCTACTGGCGATGGTTTGCCAGATCCTTTTGAGACTCCGATTGTTACTAATGATGAAGCGTTTGACACTGTAGAAGATGAAGAGACTGTGGCAAAGTTGTTGGAAGAAGAATCATTCAGGTTAGGAACTGAATCGCAACTTGCTGTAGTTCTCGATAATCAACAGCGATTGATGATGGCATTAGATCAGATGTCATCTGGGTTTTCTAGTCAATTAGTCATTCTAGCCAGAAGAATAGATAATTTCGAGAGAGTTTTGGATCAGTCAATAGGACAGCCTACTATGACTAACCTTATGTTTGATGCCCCTGAAGTTTTTGACAAAGTAGTAACTAGAGAAGAGGAGCCTTCAGATAATGAAGGGACAATCGAGCCTGCAGTTGAGCCAAGAACTCCTAGGGCTGATTTTGAAATACCTGATGAAGTTGAGCATTTGTTGAATTATAGTGCTGATTTCCCTGTGGCGGCTGAGGTTCAAGCGGCATTCTATATGTGGAAGCAGAAACTCTCTACATTTCAAGAATTTGTGAAAGTTGCAGGTGGCCCTGTGGCGGCCAAAAAGGCAAGAACCCATCTTGAGTAGTCGGATTATCTAAACGACGAACCCACATGACAGAGCATGGCCGATGACCTTGTGATGCACTGGTTGGGTCGGCTAAGAGATATTTCAGACCAAAGAGTTCCAGACATTTACTTAGTGAATGTTGCTAGAAGACTCGGGGGCGTTCAAGATGGAATTCCAATTGTAAAAAACTATTATCGAAATATTGGTGAGATTGATGATAAGACATTAGAAGAGATTGTAAATGGTTTGGTAGTAGCTAGAAAAAGGGATTCGGTTACACCTGGAGAGCGCGTTGGAGTAATAGCGGCACAATCTATGGGTGAACCTGGAACACAGATGACTCTGAGGACTTTTCATTATGCTGGAGTTGCAACTCAAGTAAATCCTCTAGATCAAATGATAGCCGATCACGCTGGTGTAAGGCATATTTACACACTTAGCTTGGCTTTAGGTGAAGAATCTAGGTTCGACAGAGGCGAGGCTGAGAAACTTAGGCATGGGTTGTATAGAACCAAATTAGGCGATGTTTGTGATATTTACTTTGAAGAGGAAAATTCTCAAAGAGTACATGAAGAACTAATCGCACTTTCAGATAGTGAAAGGTCGATAAGAGAGCAGCAGGAAGATAAAATTATATCTAATTTACTAAATGTGACTACGCAAGATAACATCATTATCAAACCAAAACAACCATTTGGAGATGATAGAGATAAGGATTTGCGATATGTAGGTGTTGAGGAAATAATTTCTGCATTGAATCTATCGTTGAAGTTTGATTTTCAGGGTGAGGTTAGGAAAGACCCTGCTTACAAGGGTGAGATATCCATGCCTGGATTGAGGAGTAATATCAAGATTGAAGATACTGGTCAAGATTCTGTGAGACTTTTGATACCGCACTTTCCACCTTCTTACAAGATGGCTATGCATGAATTGTTACCTAAGTTTGAGTTCTGTAATAATTGCGGAACTACTGTGAAGTTCGTTAAGACTCAGTATAGAAGCGCCACAGCAGATAGTTTCAGAGACGAAGGAAGTCCCGATACTGTTGATTATTTGAATGCTATCAATGAGTTTATTCAAACTGTAGAAACCGGAGAAGGATTATCAGAAGAATGGCAAGGTGCTGTGACTCAAGTCGATGGTGTTGATGAAATCAAGGACGATTATCAATACGAAGACATTGATTATTCTCCATCTAATTTAGAAGAATTCAATCAGGCGATTCTTGGTATTCTACCAAAAGGGGTTGATTATGGTAGCCCCGATCATGTTCTCGGCCTCAAGAGGCTTTGGACTGTCACTCCAGCACGGTACACATTAGAACTCGGCATGATTTCAAACTTCAAATGCTGTAAGAGGTGTGGTTTAGGGTGGGAAATCTCTTCGGCAAGCCTTAGACAGGTTGGAGAGATAGATCTTGATTATCTATTGGATGATGATGGGATTACAATTTCAGATAAGAGGAAGAGAGAGGAAGGTTACATGAATCTCTATGAAAATATCATGTCTTTACCTTCTGAACCGCTTGATGACAAGCAAGGAGGTTCTCTGTATGAGGGAATATATCCAGGTTCAGGGAGGACAGGGAGTGCCACAGATTATCCAATTCAAACACTATCGTCAGGTAGAGCAATAGGCGGAGGAGTAGAAGGTGAGTTTTTCATCTACATTGTTGGTGCAGATCTCAGAAACTTCGTCGCTTCTGATCTCTCAGGGCCCCCTGCAAGAAGTTACTTCAACAAACCCGTAAATTCAGGCAAGGGTTTTGGCAATGTCCCGTGGCGCAGAGTTCCTTCACCGGATAAGATGGCTAAATTTCCTGATGGGACTTCTGTAAGGGCTTCTTTTGGAGGTTATTTCGCAGCCATAGATGGAGATGATAGGTTCGATTTCCTTAGATCTACCTGCGATGATCCAAGACAAGTGTACCATGCGCTAGGTATTGAGCCTGCTAGAATGGTGGTTTTGGAGAATATGTATCACATAGTAACAAACAAAGATGCTGATGTGGCAGAATATGGTATAGCGTCTGCTGGATTAGAAGTTCATATTAGTCACATGGCTTTGTTAGCAGATTCTTTGACCAATGGAACTAGGCTTGCGACGATTCTTTCAGCTTCAGCGATACAAGGAGGCAAAGGGGTTGTTGCCAAGAAGGGTTCTTTCAGTATTCCCAAGGAAGGAGGGTTTGACAACTACTCTGACATCCTTACTATTGCTTCTTACGAAACTGCATCGAGGGTTTTGCTAGATGCAAGCAAAATGGGAGTCAGAGATCCGATTAAAACGGTCAAAGCCGTTCAACTAACGGGGATGTACGAACAAATGGCTCATGAAGGAATCCCTCATAGGCAGGACGGGCACAAGATTCCCTTGGTGAACGAACTTATGCGAGTAAAAAATAAGTTGGCTCACGATAAGAGGAAGCTAGATAGTATTGTCATGGAGGATACTGGAGTAAATTACGATCAGCTTTTGACGGCTAGCCAGGATAGTGTTTCTAAAATTCCACTTGAGAAGTTGAGATTATTGAAGGAAAATACAGATTTTGTTTCCATTCAACAAGAGATTGTTGATGGCATGGCAGAAGTTGATTCCCTAAGAGGGCAATTATTTGGAACTCATATATCATAGATGATACTGTTCCGTAGCCTTTCTGCTAAATTGTCCTTATTGGGCTTGTTCTGAGGCTGTGTAATAGGTTCGGCAGGTATTTCCACCTCCGAAGGTGTTTCTTCGACCAGAGGCGCTTCTATTTGCTCTTCTTCGACTACTATTGGCTCGGAGGAAGGGGAGTCTTTACCTTCCTCCCCTTCGCTCTTTGCCTCATCTACCGACTGAAGAGATGAATTATCGGTTTCGAGTGTTATTGGTTGGATCTTGGAGAGTTCCTCAACTTCCCCTTGGTCTCTTGGGACTTCTTCAGTTGCTTGAGAGTTTTTGACATCGCCCATGTGGTATTTTCCCTCTTTGAATCTCTTCCATCTCTTGGAGATTTCTTCATTCTCCAATCCAGAGTGGGCGTGTTTGAATTGAGGCCATGTAATTTCAACCATCTAATGACCTCCTGATTTTCTTTGCATAGTCATCTGCTGCTTCATCGGCCTCTCTTTGCAGTATATCCGCCTTTGCCTTGTAGAAATCTATCCTGTCTTTGATTGCTGCGAGTGAATCGACTAGATTTTCAGAGTGATCTTCCATATTGATGAATAGTTGCTCATCCAAATCGTTTCCAGTGAGTTCTTGTTCTTCCATTTCATTTTCTATTTGCTCGCTGAGTTCTTCGAAAGCATCCATTACTTGCTCAACGAATGGATTGTATTCCTTGCCAGTTCTCCAATCTTCGTCCATAATATCGTCAGAACTAAAGCCTGCTAATGCTGCATCTTGAGCTATCAATATCATATTTTTGTAATTCGTCCAACTTTCACTGGTTTGTGCTGTAGTAAG
>MDSV01017965.1_pt1 | contig 35715 bp, 35 predicted proteins | sample 810851 | NCBI WGS metagenome assembly MDSV01 (sample SAMN05326640, study PRJNA326480) | marine metagenome | isolation source: seawater | place: Atlantic Ocean: North East | collected 2012 | reverse complement strand
TTAGTTTAATTGTTTCCTTTATGGAAAATAAGTAATTCCAAAAAAAAACTTCCTAATTAATTGATTTTTAATAAGATTAGATTGTTTTAAAGGAGATTTAATAATTAGTAAATTATTATATAATACCTGGAATTCAATAATGAATCATAATTTGAATCCTTTGAAAAATATTCCAGATTTAAATACTAGACATATGATAATGCAAGTTTTAGCATGGATGTGGTGCACAATATTTTCGCTTTGGATAGGGAATTTATATATTTTTGGAGCGTCAACAATTGTTCATGCAATTTTATTAGCAGGTGTTGTAGTGACTGTAACTGCATTTGAAACTGCAAAAAGAAACCCAAATTATTTCAATAAATGGTATTATAAACCTGGACTAGGAAGAGTTTTTGGTGGTGAACATGAATAAAAAGATATTTAAAAATAATAGTAGTACTAAAAATAATAGTAGTACTAAAAATACTGGTAAGGCTCATTCATACATTTTTAAATGGTATGCTTGTGGTTATACCTTTATTGCAATCGCAGTATTATACCTGAACTACGATAAATGGTTTTAAATTAAATCTTTTTTTCTTAAAGTATTCTATGTATGAAATGGTAAAACTTTTAACTATAACCTTTTTCTATTTTTTCTTATCTTATGCTTATGCTCTTGAGCCAAGCTCTGGTATTGTTTGTAAAAATTTAAACAGTAATTTTTCAGTAGAATTTCTTTTTAAAAAAGATGGTAATGGAAAATTTGAAAAAGCTTTTAAAAGAGTAGATGGTGAATTTCGAGAAATAGGAAATATTGTTGGGAAAAAACTTTCTTCCTTCATTTTGTTTGAAGATAAAACATTACTTAAAAATTTAGATTTTGCTTGGCATTTAGATGAAGTAACAAAAAATTTAAAACCTTTTTTACTAAGTGATATTGGTAAAGAAAATTATAAAATGCCTGAAAATTTATCTTGTATTAGTAAAAATTTTTGGTATTAAAAGCTAATTTTTAAAAACTTTAATTAATTTTTTATAAGTCAATATAAACAAGCATATTGTATATAAATTTTTGTTTGTTCGTAAAATTAATAATGTTATAAAAGTTACAATTATTAATCTACATTTTTAAATTTAGAATTATAAGAGAATATCTTGCTTTCATTTTTATTCCAAAACAAATTTATAATAGTAATAGCATATTTTTCTGCTTTTTTAGGGATGTGTGGACATGCAAGTTCAGAGTTTTTTGTTAAGTTATCAGGTGTATCAGGAATAGAAGTAACTGTCTGGCGTTTTGGAATAGGAGCCTTAGCATTGATCATTCTTTCATTGATAGATCCAAAGTCACGTAATCTAATTGAACCTTTGAAAACTAGTCTTTTTCCAATTGTGATGTTATCAGTTTTAGGAATGTCTTTAGGGCAGTTTTTATTTCATTGGGCACTTGACTTTGCATCTGTTGTACAAGTAGCTACAATGATTACGATTATGCCTATAGTAGTTGTTTTTGTTTCTAAGTTTGTTGAAGGTTCAATTATTACACCACCAAAGATTGTTAGTGGGATAGGTGCTTTTTTAGGTTGTTTGTTTTTATTAACTGATGGTTATTTAGAAAAATTAAGTGGGTCAGGTGATAGTTTAATTGGAATATATTTAACATTAGCTGCAGCTTTAATAGGGGCAATATATCTAGTGTTAGTTAAACCATATGTTAAAAAATTTGGTTCAATAAGAATGACGACTTATACTTTCTTTTTTGGATTTATTGCAATATATCCATCGATTGGATTGATTTGGGGAATATGGGTTAATCCTCTAGACTTATTCCAAAGAGATGAAATTGAATATTATTCAATCATTACATTAGGTATATGGAATACTTGTATAGCATTTATATTGTGGTTATGGGGACTATCAAGAATTCCTGATATAGCTAGAGGTAATTATTTATTTTTCCTGAAACCAGTGATAGCTTTATGTTTGGCCTATTTTATTTTAGAAGATACTATAACAAAAATTCAACTATTTGCTATAATTGCGATAACAAGTTTTGTTGGAATAGAAATATTTTATAATCCATTATCAAGTCTTTTCCAAAAGCAAAATAATAATAAAAATGGTTTCAAAAAATAAACATATAATTTTACTTTTTTTTCATTAAGACAATATCTTTTGAAATAATTTTACAATTCCAACTGTGTTGTTCAGCTATAAACTCAAAGGATTCAGCAGAATAAAAAACAACATGTGTAGGGTCTCTTCTATAATGCCAATTTTTAAAAGATATTTCATCTGTATAAAAACAAGTCATGAAACCTATCCAACCTGATTTTTTAATTAAATCATTTAAAATATTAAATTCTTTATAAGGATTATAGAAATGTTCAGCAGTTTCAGTACAAGTAATAAAATCATATTTTCTTTTAAAAATTTCTTTTTTTGGAAAGAAATATGGATCAAATAAATCAACTTCAAAACCATCTTTTTTTATCATGTGAGCTAATGTAGGACAATAACCACATCCAAAATCAAGGCCCTTATTATTTTTAGAAAGTTTTTTTTTTAATGGATTATACAATCTTGACAAAAATTTCTGATATTTTTTGTCTTCAATATAATTTTCATGTTTTAAGTAATGTTTTTTTTCACTTTCAGAATCAATATAGTGTTTTTTATCAAGATATTTTACAAAACAATTTCTACATTCAAAATAAGTTTTATTATCAACTATTTGAAAAATATTTATTAAATCGTTTTTACATACAATACAGTTCATTAATAACAAATAAATTGATTACCAGAAAATTAAAAAAAATAGTTAATTGTGTTAGGGTATTTATAACTAAAATTTAATAGAAAAGATAATGTTTAAAAAATTAAGAGATTGGCATGCTAACAAAATATTAGAAATTCAAAAAATGTTTGGTCTTACAAATTATCAAATATTGTGGTTTAGTTTTTTTGAAGGTATGTGTGTAGGGATTATTCTTAGTTACTTTTTTTTAAACTAATATTTGATAATTAATTTAGTTAACATTAATCTTTTGTTAACATTAGAAAAACATCTTCTAATTTTATGTCTCTTGTTTTTAGATCTAAAATTTTAATTTTTTTTCTCTTAAATAGATCAATCACATCATTAATAGAAATTTTTGAAGGAATGTAATTTATATTACATATTTGATTTTTAAAGGTCACTTTCCCAAGAGATTGAATATCTTTTTTTATTTTATTATTAATTTTATCTTGCAATTTTATAGTTACAATTTTTTGATCAATTTGAGATAATAATTTATTTTTAGAACCATGAGTTACAATTTTACCTTTATGAATGATAGCAATTTCATTACATAAATTTTCTGCTTCTTCAAGATAGTGAGTGGTTAGAATAATTGTAACTCCAAGACTATTTAACTCTTTAAAGTTCTTCCATAATTTTTTTCTCAATTCAACATCGACCCCTGCTGTAGGTTCATCCAAAATTAAAATTGGAGGATTATGGACCATTGCTTTTGCAACTAGTAATCTTCGTCGCATACCCCCCGACAAATTTCTACTATATTCATAACGTTTTGATGTAAGGTCCATAATTTTTAAAATCTTCGATGTAATTCTTTCTTTTTTAGGAACATTAAATAAACCAGCTTGCAATTCTAACTGATCATTTGGAGTAAAAAATGCATCAATATTTAATTCTTGGGGAACTACACCAACAGCTAATTTTGACTGCTTTCTATAATTATCTATATCTAAATCCCATATTTTTACAGCACCTTTTGATTTTAAAGTAGTACCGGCAATAATATTTATTAATGTGGATTTTCCTGCTCCATTTGGTCCAAGAAGTCCAAAAAAGCTTCCACATTTAATGTCTAAAGACACACTATTCAAAGCTGGATAATCTTGATCGGCTTTGGAATATACTTTGGTTAAATTATGAATTTCAATTGCCAAATTGTTTTTTGGAGGTATCCATATATTATTCATAGCTTAAAATTATATTTTTAAAAAAAAAATTATGTTATGTTTGATACATCAATGAATTAACAATTACAATGAAATAAAATATAGTAGATAATATGAATAATAAAATTTTGGATGATGTTGTTTATACAACCAAAGATAAAATTGGTTGTGATGGCGGGACGGACGCAGGTCATCCATTGGTTTATTTAACTTTTGGAAATAAGAAAGTAATAGTCTGCCCTTATTGTTCAAAAAAGTATGTCTTAAAAAAAAAATAGTTTAAAGAAAATTGAAAAATTTAGAAAAAAATCATTTTGATTATTTTGATGAAGAAAATCTAATACTAATAGATGGTTCTGGTTATATTTTTAGAGCATATTATGCTTTACCTGAAATGAGTAATCCAAGAGGCATACCTATAAATGCAGTTTTTGGTTTTACAAACATGATTATAAAGTTATTAGATGATCTAAAACCAAAGCATGTTGCAGTAGCATTTGATGTTTCAAGGGAAACGTTCAGAAATGAAATTTATAAAGATTATAAGTCTAATAGAGTTGACCCACCAGATGACTTAATACCTCAATTTGATTTAATAAAGAAAGCAACTCAAGCAATTGGATTACCTTTATTAGAACTAAAGGGTTTTGAAGCTGATGACTTGATTGCAACCTATTCAATCTTTGCAAAAAAAAATAAAAAAAATGTAGTAATTATCTCAAGTGATAAAGATCTAATGCAGTTAGTTAATAATCAAACTGTAATGTTTGACCCAATGAAACATAAGTGGATAGATGATAAAGCAGTTTTTGATAAATTTGGAGTTTATCCAGATAAAGTAATAGATGTACAATCTTTAGCAGGTGATGCAAGTGATAATGTTCCTGGAGTACCTGGTATAGGTCTAAAAATTGCAGCAGAACTGATTAATGAATACGGTAATTTAGACAATCTTTTGTTAAAATCTGACGAAGTAAGACAAAATAAGAGAAGAGAAAATTTGAAGATTTACAAAGATCAAGCATTAATTTCAAAAAAATTAGTAACATTGAATAAGGCAGTACCAATAGATTTAGATCTGAAAAGTCTAAATGTTAAAATTGAATTGAAGAATGAAAATTTTATAAACTTTGTAAAAGAACATGATTTTAAAAAATTAATTCAAAGGTTAGAAAAGTCGGTTAATAATCAAAACAAAGATAAAGAAAGCATAATAAATAAAGATGATTTCCAATTTACAAATAGAACCAAAAATTATCAATTAATTTTAACTGAAAATGATTTAGATAAATTTTTGTCTAATTGTAAGTCTAAAAATATAATTTCAGTAGATTGTGAAACTGATTCATTGAATTGTATGTCAGCAAATTTAGTAGGAATATCAATCTCATATGACAAAGGTGAAGCATGTTATATTCCGCTTCGACATGGATTAAATTTCGAAAAAAATGATTTACTTACTTTAGATGACGATACTACATTTCCAGACCAAATTGAATTCAACAAAGCTATTACTAAGTTAAAAGCAATTTTTGAAGATAAATCAATTTTAAAAGTTGGGCACAATATAAAATTTGACGCTCTGATTATGAAACAATCAAAAAATGGTTCCATCAATTTAAATCCTTTAGGTGATACTATGTGTATGTCATATGTTTTGAATTTAGGAAAAATTATAAATCATAAATTAGATACAGTGTCACTTGAGGAATTAGGTTACGAAACAATAAAATTTGAGGAAGTTTGTGGGAAAGGAGTTAATCAAAAAACCTTTGATCAAATTAATCCAAATGACGCACTGGAATATGCAGCAGAAGATGCAGATGTTTCTCTAGCTATTTATAGAAGTTTGTTTTCAAGGCTAATATCAGAAAAAAAATATTTTTTATATGAAAAATTAGAAAGATCTTTAATTTCAACTTTAATAAACATTGAAAATCAAGGGATAATTGTTAATCCCACAAGTTTGAAAAAAATTTCGTCTGAGTTAGGTATAAAAATTCTAGAACTAGAAGAGAAAATTTTTAAAATAACTGAAACAAATTTTAATGTTGGTTCGCCTAAGCAACTTGGTGAAATTTTGTTTGAAAAATTAAAAATAGAAGGTGGTAAAAAATCTAAAAATGGTTCTTGGCAAACTAGTGTAGGGATTTTAAATGAACTTGCTTTAAAGGGGTTTCAAATAGCAAATTATGTTTTAGATTGGAGACATTTCTCTAAATTAAAGAATACTTATTCAGAAGCTTTGTTAATGCAAATTAACGAAAAAACAAATAGGATACATACTAATTATTCTATGGTGGGTACTAGTACTGGAAGACTTTCATCATCTGATCCTAATCTACAAAACATACCAATTAGAACTGAAGAGGGAAGATTAATAAGAAAAGCATTTGAAGCAAAGAAAAACTATTTATTACTATCTATGGACTACTCCCAAATTGAATTGAGATTAATAGCACATATTTCTAATGAAGAAAGTATGATCCAAGCTTTTAATGACGATGTTGATATACATTCAGAAACAGCTTGTAAGGTTTTTAATATTTCACCAAAAAATATGAATTCAGATTTAAGGAGAAAGGCTAAAGCTATAAATTTTGGAATAATTTATGGTATTTCTCCATTTGGTCTTGCTAAACAAATACAATGTTCAAATGGAGAGGCAAAGGAATTTATTGACTCTTATTTTGGAAGGTTCCCTAAAATTAAAGAATATATGTATAATATTAAAAAACAACTTTATGAAGATGGCTTTGTAGAAACGCTTTTTGGAAGGAGAATCTATTTTAATAGTATAGACACTAAAAATAAAAATTTAAAATTATTTGCTGAAAGACAGGCAATTAATGCTCCAATTCAAGGATCAGCAGCAGATATTATGAAACTTGCAATGATTAAATTAAATAATCATTTTCAAGAAAATAAATCAGATACAGCTATGTTAATTCAAGTTCATGATGAATTAGTTTTTGAGGTTAAAGAAAATAAAGTTAATGATGAGATTAAGATTATTAAATCTATTATGGAATCAGCGAATATTCCTATTAAGGAATTAAAAGTTAATCTAAAAGTTGAATATGGTTTTGGCAAAAACTGGGCAGATGCACATTAAAAACACAATGAAAACATAAAAAAAACTAATTTTTATTTATAAAGTTGATATTATATTTGATTTAATATTAGTGAAAAAAATGAAAGAAAGAATAATTTTAATAGATGATGACAATCATATTCTAACTTCGGTATCAGTTTCTCTTAGATCAGAAGGATGGAATGTAGAAACTTATCCTGATGGAGAAAAAGGTTTGATTGCATTGCAGAGAAACCCTCCTCATTTGGCAATATTAGATATAAAAATGCCGAGAATAGATGGTATGGAAGTTCTTAAAAGATTGAGGATTAGTAGTAATGTTCCAGTTATTTTTTTAACTAGTAAAGATGACGAAATAGATGAAGCTTTAGGGCTTAGGATGGGAGCAGATGACTACATTACAAAACCATTTTCTCAAAAGTTATTAATTGAGAGAATAAGGGCTGTTTTAAGAAGAAGTTTAATATCTAAAGACCAAAATCCTGAAAAGATAATTAAGAGAGGACAGTTAGAATTAGATTTAGAAAGACATATGTGCACTTGGAAAGAGTTTGATGTTAGGTTAACCGTAACTGAGTTTTTGATTTTACAGAGTCTTGCTTTTAGACCAGGACTAGTTAAAAGTAGAGATCAATTGATGGATGCTGCGTATGGAGAAACTATATATGTTGATGATCGTACTATAGATAGTCATATTAAAAGAATGAGAAAAAAATTTAATCATTATGATAATGATTTTGAACAAATTGAGACTTTATATGGCGTAGGATATAGATATAGAGAAATTTAAGTGTTATATTTGTTTAAGAAACTAGCAAAAAAAAAAATTACAAAAAAATTTTATTTTTCTCTAAAAACTAGAATTTTAGTAATTATTATTTTACCAGTAATTTTTTACCCTTTGGCTATAATTTACTTTAATAAGTTTCAAGAATTCTTAATTATATCTGAATTTGAGGCTATTGAAAGACAAGGTTTAACATTCTCTAAAACTATAGGATTGCTTGATGATCATTATGCTTTAATAGAAAAGAATAATATTTCAGGTATTACTTTACAAACTTTGTTACCTTATGACAATAAAAGTTATCAGTTACAGGCAAGGTTATATGACCTTGAAGGTAATTTAATAGCTGATAGCAATATAGGGAAAGTTAAAATTAAAAAACTCCCTTTTGTAAAAGAATACGATGAGACATTTTTAAAAAACTTAATCAGTTTTTTGTCTGAATTTATTTCTAAGCCGATTGATCTTTCTATTTATAAAAATGAAAAGATAAATAATTTTGATTTTGCACCCCCTGAAATTAATGAGGCATTAAATGGAATGAAAGTACGGGTTTTACGTCGTGATCAATCTGGGGACTTAGTTTTATTTGTTGCTTTACCAGTAAAAAAACTAAAGTTAATTAGGGGTGCAGTTTTAATTTCTAGTTCAAGCAAAAAAATTAAAGAGGAATTGATTAATTTAGAATCTGAATTATTTAAAATTTTAGTAATTATTCTATTTGCTACTTTTGCTCTTGGTATTTATTTAGCAAGGTCAATAACAAACCCAATAATTAAGTTAGCAAAGCTAGCTGATTTCATTACTTTAAATAAAATTCTTAAATTAGAAAAATTACCTGATTTACCTTTTAGAAGAGATGAAATAGGTGATCTTGCTAAGTCTTTTTCTTCAATGATTAAAGAGTTACAGAATAGAGTAGATCATATAGCAAATTTTGCAGCAGATGTTGCACATGAATTGAAGAACCCTCTTACTTCTCTAAGGTCTGCAACAGAAACATATACAAAATTAAATAAAAAAGATGAACAAGAACAATTATTAGAAATTATTCAAAAGGACGTTGAAAGAATAGATAGACTGATTAATGACATTTCATTATCAAGTAGATTAGATGCTGAATTGATTAGAATGGAATTTAGAACAATTAATCTTTCAGATTTGGTGAGAACTTTAATTAAAATTAGAAAAACATCTCTTCGATATAAAATAGAAGTTATTCACAAGAAACCAGATTTATTTGTTCAAGGTGATGAAACTAAATTGGCGCAAGTCTTAGATAATATAATAAATAATTCTTATTCTTTTTCTCGTAAAAATGGAAAAATTCTTTTAACACTAAAAGAAATTTCAAATAAAATATATGTTATAATAGAAGATGAGGGATCAGGTTTCCCAAATTCTGCAATAAAAAAAGTATTTAACAGGTTTTATACAGAAAGACCAACTAGCGAGGAATTTGGAAAACATTCTGGTCTTGGACTATCAATATCTAAACAAATAATAGAAGCACACCAAGGAAGCATTTTTGCAGAAAATAGGTTAGATAAAAAAAGAAAAGTGATTGGAGCAAGAATTGTAATCATTTTAAAAAAATTATAAATTCACAACAAATTTTAAATTTGAATTGACAATTATATTTAGACATTTAAAAAAATTATATAATGAAAAGGAATATATATGAATGATTTTATAGTTGCTGACCTATCTTTATCAGATTGGGGAAAAAAAGAGATATCAATTGCTGAGACTGAGATGCCAGGTTTGATTGCATGTAGAGACCTTTATAGTGATAAAAAGCCCCTTAAGGGAGCAAGGATAGCTGGATGTTTACATATGACAATTCAAACAGCTGTATTAATAGAAACTTTAGTTTCTTTAGGAGCGTCTGTTCGATGGGCAAGCTGTAATATTTTCTCAACCCAAGATCATGCTGCCGCTGCTATTGCAGATAAACAAATCCCAGTTTTTGCAAAAAAAGGGGAAACACTTGAAGAATATTGGGAATATGTTGATAAAATATTCTCCTGGGATGATGGGCAAGTAGCAAACATGATATTAGATGATGGTGGTGATGCTACATTATATATAATACTTGGAGCAAAATTAGATAATGGTGAAGAGGTATTAAAACATCCTTCTAATGAAGAAGAAGTTGCATTAAAAAATCAACTCTTAAAAAGACATTTAACTTCACCTGGATGGTTTAAAGAAGTAAAAGATTCAATTAAAGGGGTTACAGAAGAGACAACTACTGGTGTTTTAAGACTTTATCAAATGGCTGAAAAAAAACAGCTTCCTTTTCCTGCGATTAATGTAAATGACTCAGTAACTAAATCTAAATTTGATAATTTATATGGTTGTAGAGAATCTTTGGTTGATGGAATTAGAAGAGCAACGGATGTGATGTTATCTGGTAAAGTTGCAGTCGTAGCAGGTTTTGGTGATGTTGGAAAAGGATCTGCTGCTTCACTAAAACAAGGTGGAGCAAGAGTGCTTGTTACTGAAGTGGATCCAATATGCGCACTTCAAGCTGCTATGGAGGGTTATGAGGTATGTACAATGGATGAAGCTTCTTCAAAAGCAGATATTTTTGTAACAGCTACTGGAAACAAAGATGTTATTACTATTGACCATATGCGAGAAATGAAAGATAGAGCCATTGTTTGCAATATTGGTCATTTTGACTCTGAAATACAAGTAGAGTCTCTTCAAAACATGAAATGGACTGAAATTAAACCTCAAGTAGACGAAGTGGAATTTCAAGATGGAAAAAAAATTATTGTTTTAGCCAAGGGTAGACTAGTCAACCTAGGTTGTGCAACAGGCCATCCAAGCTTTGTTATGAGCGCTTCATTCACAAATCAAGTTTTGGCACAAATAGAAATCTGGAATAATTCAAAAAAATATACTAATCAAGTTTATACATTACCTAGACATTTAGATGAAATGGTAGCTCAATTTCATTTAGAAAAAGTTGGGGCTAGATTAACTCAATTATCTGAAGAGCAATCAAGGTATATAGGTGTACCGGTCCAAGGCCCTTTTAAATCAGATACGTATAGATATTAATGATTAAAAAAAAAAAATAAAATCTAAAAATTTATGCGTTAATCTTATTAATGTATTTGCAAAGATATTAAAATCTGGTGATGTTATATTTTTGGAAGGAGATTTAGGTGTTGGTAAAACATTTATTTGCCAAACCATAATAAAAAAATTAACTGGCAACGATTTTGTTTCAAGTCCTACATATAATATTGTACAAACATATAATTATATTAATGGTATTGAAATATGGCATTGTGATTTTTACAGAATTATTTCTCCTGATGAAATAGATGAGCTTGGTGTATTTGATAATATAAATAATAAAATTATTTTAATAGAGTGGCCAAAGTTTTTAGATAATTTTAGTTTTAATCCCCTTAAAATTAAAATAGAATTTGGAAATTGCGTTGATGAAAGAAGCTTATCTTTCATTTTTAATGAAAACTGGAAAAACAGGTTAAAGATTTAAAAATATAGGTATTTATGAATTTTGTTTTTTATGACTTGGAAACTACGGGTAAAAATAAAGATTGGTCTCAAATTATTCAATTTGGATCAATTTGTACAAATGAAAATTTAGATGAAATTGATAGGTATGAGTCAAAATGTAGACTTAAAACAGGCGTGGTACCTGAACCTGAGGCTTTGTTTGTTAATAATAACTCAATAAATGATCTGTATAAGGTCAATTTATCACATTATGAACTAATTAAAGAAATAAAATCAAAATTCAAAGAATGGTCGCCTGCTATTTTCATAGGATTTAATTCTATACAATTCGATGAGGAAATTTTAAGGAAAAGTTTTTTTAAATCACTTTTAGATACTTATATTACACAGCTAGATGGAAACAAGAGAGCAGATTTAATGAATATTGCTAGAACAACTAGTTTTTATTTTAATGATACTCTTAAAACATTAATAAATAATAAAGGTAAGAAGAGTTTTAGATTAGAAGATTTAGCAGAAGCAAATCAAATTAATCATCAAGCACATGATGCAATGGGTGACGTTTTAGCTACCTTAAAACTAGCAGTTATAATAAAAGACAAACAATCTAATCTTTGGGAACAATGTATACATAATTCTTATAAAAAAGATGTAGAAAATTATGTTTTTCAAAATAAAATTTTTTGTCTAAACGAGTTTAATTTTGGTCAGATGAATGCGTATGCACTAACATATTTGTGTATGCATCCAAAATATGGTTATCTCCAATGTTATGATCTAACAATTGATCCAATTGAAATTATTAATTTAAATTATGCTGATTTAAAAAAAAGAATAAAAGAAAAACCAATTTTAATTAAAACTATTCCACATAACAAACATCCCTTAATATTTGATAAAAGTTATTTACACAACATAGATAAATTTAAAAAAATTAACTTTTCTTTGCTCAATGATAGAGCTGATTTAATCAAATCGAATGAAGACTTTAAGAAAAGATTGGTATTAATATTAAATGAACAAGCTGAAGAAAAAGAACTACAGAGTTCTCAATTAGAAATTTTAGCTGAAGAAAGCTTATATTATGGAGGTTTCCCCTCTTTTAAAGATAAAATAGTTATGGAAGAGTTTCATAATGTATCTTGGCTTGAGAAGTTTAAAATTTCTAATAAATTTGAAGATGAAAGATTTAAATACTTTGCTCAAAAAATAATCTACGAGGAATCCCCAGAAACATTGCCTAAAGAAATTTTCAACAAAATTCATAAAACAATTGCTAATCAGATCTTGACTTTAGAGGATGTAAACTGGTTTACTTTACCAAAAGCATATAAACAAATAGATGATTTAAGAGTTAAGTTTTTAGAAAAAAATGAGGAAGAAAAATTAAATTTTTTATTAGAAATAAATAATTATTTAGAAAAAATGCAAAAAACTTATGAACCGGCGAAATATTTATAGGAGAAAAAATGAGTACTTTAAAAATAAGTGATAATAGTTTCCGTGATGACGTATTGAATTCTGATAAACCAGTTCTTGTTGACTTTTGGGCAGAATGGTGTGGTCCATGTAAGTCAATAGCCCCTTCTTTAGAAGAGATATCAAATGAAATGAATGATAAGCTTTTAGTAGCTAAAATTAATATTGATGAAAACCCAAAAATAGCACAAGAGTATAATATAAGAAGTATTCCAGCTTTAATGCTTTTCAAAGAAGGTAAAAAGATCTCTGAAATTATGGGTGCTTTACCTAAATCTAACTTGGAATCTTGGATTAGAGAACAATTAACTTGATCTAATAATTTTTTTCAAGAAATTCACCAATTAAATATAATGATCCTGTAATCAAGAGAGCTTCATTTGAAGATGTATTATTTAATGCTTCTTCAAGAGTATCAAAAGGGAATGATTTAATTTTACATTTTGTAGCTATTTCTTTCAATTCATTTTTTTTGTAGTTAGCAATTTGGTTATTAATTGGAATTGTGTAAACTTTGTCTATATGTTTTTTTAGAATTTGTAAAAATTTTACAGCATCTTTATTTTTCATCATTCCAAGAATTAATACCCATTTTTTTGGTTTTAAAGTTTTTAAATATTTTGAGAGGACCATAGCGCCATCTATATTATGAGCTCCATCAATCAAAGTTAAATTTTTTCTGTTATTAATTAATTTTCCTTTACTTAATTTTTGTATTCTACCAGGCCAATTTACATTTCTCAGACCTTTTTTAATAGTATTTGTATCTATTTTACAAAAAAAATGTTTTATAGCAGTAGTGGCAATAGATGCATTTTCATATTGATGAAGACCTCGAAGACCAAGCCTCCATGTTTTAGGGATCTTTTTTAACTTTATTATTTCACTTTGTTTATTTAAGATATTTTTAATAATAGTTTCTTTTACAATTTTACTATTTTGAGAACCAATTATTACAGGCGACCTTTTCTTAATTATACCACATTTTTCTAATGTTATTTTTTTTAAATCATCACCTAAAAAATCTTGATGATCGTAACCAATTTTAGTTATAGCTGAAATTTTTTTTGAAGGTAACGTATTTGTAGCATCTAGTCTGCCACCTAAGCCTGTTTCTATCAAACATAGATCGCTCGGAGTTTTTGAGAAAACCACGAAACAAGCTACTGTGGTAATTTCAAAAAAAGTAATTTTATTACCATTATTAATATTTGCGACTTCTAAAAGTGTTTTAAAAAGCAATTTTTCATCTATTAATTTACCATTTAATCGAATTCTTTCATTAAACTTTATAAGATGAGGTGAAGTATAGCTATTAACTCTTAATCCATAACTTTGAGCAATTGAGTTGATGAAAGCAATAGTTGATCCTTTACCATTAGTTCCTGCAACATGTATGACGTTTGACAATTTTTTTTCTGGGTTATCTAGCTTTTTTAATAATTTTTTAATTCTTTTTAAATCAAAATCGATATATTTAGGATACAAAGAGTTTAAATAAATTAATAATTCATCTAAATGATTTATTTGATGAAGTTTTTTCACTGTAAAGTTAATTGATTTTATAAGTAAGGTTTTTAAGTATTTTTGAAATTTTCTTTTTTTGTTCTTGACGAGGAATTACAATGTCAACCATTCCATGTTCAAGTAAATACTCTGATTTTTGGAAGTTTTCAGGTAAACTTTCTTTTACTGTTTTTTCAATAACCCTTTTTCCTGCAAAGCCAATTATAGCTCCTGGCTCAGCGATATGGATATCACCTAACATAGCAAAACTTGCTGTCACTCCACCTGTTGTTGGATTTGACATAAGAACAATATATGGAAGAAAATTATCCTTAAGTTTATTAATTCCAATAATAGATCTTGGTAATTGCATTAGAGAATAAATACCTTCTTGCATTCTAGCTCCTCCAGATGAAGGTATTAAAATTAATGAACATTTTCTATTAACAGCCTCTTCAGATGCTTTTAAAATAGTATTTCCAACATACCTTCCCATTGAACCACCCATAAATGCAAAGTCAAAACAAGCAGTAACACAAGGAATTTTATTTATCGTTCCAAAAGCACAGACTATTGCATCTTCAATATTTGTTTTCTTTCTGGCATCTTTAATTCTATCAGAGTATCTTTTTATATCTTTAAAATTAAGTGGATCGTCAGTTATGGTATTTATGTCAATTTTTTCAATAGTATTTTCATCATATAGAAAATTTAATCTTTCAGTTGTGTTTATGTAACCATGATGTCCACAAGATTTACAAACATTAAAATTTTTTGTATATTCTTTATGGAATATCATTTGACTGCATGATTCACATTTTATCCAAAGTATTTCTTCTGTTTCTTTTTTAGAAACAAAAGCTTTAAATTTAGGAAGTACTTTCTCTTTTATCCAATTCAAATTATCACCTTCAATTTTTGTAAATACCAATAAAACATGTCAAAATTTTGTTACAAATTTTTTAATAAATTTTAAGCAATCATCTGATATATTTTTATAGGATTTTGATTTTTTTATTTCTTCTACTATGGATGAACCAATTACTATACCATCAGAAATTTTTGACATTTCTTGAGCTTGTTGGGGAGTTTTAATTCCAAAACCAATCACTACAGGCTGATTTGTAAAAGATTTAATTAATTTAATTCTCTTAGAAACATCATTACTTTCGGCACTCTTTGTTCCAGTAATTCCAGTTACTGCAACATAGTAAATAAATCCTTTTGCTTTCTTAACTATTTTTTTTAATCTACTTAAATCTGTCGTCGGAGTAACAAGCCTAATGACATGAAGATTATTTTTTTCAGCATCATCATAAAATTCATTATCTTCTTCAATTGGCAAATCAACTAATATTATACCATCAACTCCCAGATTAACCGCCTTTTTAATAAATTTTTTATTTCCGTAACTATGTATAGGATTATAATATCCCATTAAAATTATAGGTTTAAACTTTTCTTTTAATCTAATTTTATAAACTAAATCAAAGCATTTTTCTATATTCATTCCTTTTTTAAGTGCTACTTCACTTGATTCTTGGATCAATGGACCATCAGCCATTGGGTCAGAAAAAGGAATACCTATTTCTATAAAATCAATGCCTATATCAGATAAATTGCATAAAATCTTTTTAGAAATATTAAAATTAGGATATCCTGCAGTCAAAAAAATACCTAATGCTTTTTTTTTGTTTTTTTTTAAATTTTGAAAGTATTTTTCGATTCTATTCATAATCTATAAATGTTTTTCTAATAATGGTAATACACTTGGCAAATCTTTATCACCTCTGCCACACATATTCATAATTAATATCTGGTTCTTATTTCTCTCTTTAGCAATTTTACCAGTAACATGAAGTGCATGTGATGGCTCTAAAGCAGGAATAATACCCTCTAGTTTACTACATAGTTTGAAAGCTTTAACACTCTGTGCATCAGTAGCGCTTAAATATTTGACTCTACCAATATCATTAAGCCATGAATGTTCAGGTCCTATCCCTGGATAATCCAAACCTGCTGAAATAGAATGTGCATCATTAATTTGTCCAAACTTATCTTGAAGCAAATAAGTTTTATTACCATGAAGAATCCCCGGTTTGCCAGAATTAATTGATGATGCATGTTTCCCACTTCTAAGACCTTTCCCAGCAGCTTCTACTCCTATCATTTCAACTTCTAAGTCATCTAAAAAAGGATGAAATAAACCAATGGCATTTGATCCTCCTCCAATGCAAGCAATTAGTGAATTTGGTAACTTACCTTCCTTTTCCAAAATTTGTTTTTTTGCTTCTTCTCCAATTATGGATTGAAAATCTCTAACCATTTTAGGATAAGGGTGAGGACCTGCGACTGTTCCAATTATATAAAAATGTGAATTTGCATTTGATACCCAATACCTTAAAGCCTCATTCATAGCATCCTTTAATGTAGCTGTACCACTGTTTACGGGGTGAATCTTAGCACCTAAAAGTTTCATTCGTTGAACATTAGGTTTTTGTCTATTTATATCTGATATACCCATGAAAACATCACATTCAAAACCAAAGAGGGCGCAAGCTGTAGCAGTTGCAACTCCATGCTGTCCAGCTCCTGTTTCAGCAATAATTTTTCTTTTACCCATCATTTTAGCTAAAAGTATCTGACCAATAACATTATTAATTTTGTGTGCTCCTGTATGATTTAATTCATCTCTTTTTAAATAAATTTTTGCACCACCAAAATAATCAGTAAGTCTTTCAGCATAATATAGTGGACTTGGACGACCTATAAAATCTCTTCTATAGAGATCTAACTTGTTGAGAAACCATTTATCCTTAATAGCTTTTTCATAAGATGATTCAACTTTTAGAATTAGAGGCATAAGTGTTTCTGCAACAAACCTTCCACCAAACTGTCCAAAACGACCATTTAAATCAGGTTTATTTCTTAAACTATTATCTTTTTTAGTATTCATTTATAAAACCTTTTCGATACTTCTACACTTTAACACAAAATCTTCTATTAATTTAGGCGATTTTTTACCTTTTGATACTTCAACACCAGATGAAACATCAACGCCGTTTGCATTTGTTAATAATAAAGCATTTTCTATATTTGAAACGTTTAAACCTCCAGCAATCAGCCAATTTACATCTATTTTTGTATTTTTTAACAGGTTCCAATTAAATTTTATTCCATTTCCACCTGGTAAGTTACTTTTGGGAGTGTCAAAAATAAATTGATCCACTGAGTTTTTAAATTTACTAATTTGCTCTAATAATGTTTTTAAATTATCCACTTCTAAAGCTTTTATTATTTTAATATCATATTTGTTTTTTATTTCTATACATCTTTTTGGATCTTCTAAGCCATGAAATTGAAAATAATCTGGTTTTATATGATTTACTATTTTTTCAAGAAAAGAATCATCTGCATCAACAGTTAAAGCAACAATATTAGTTTTATCATTTTTAATTTTTAAAAGCTTTTGTCCTTCGTTTAATGATATATTTCTTGGAGAAGAAGAAAAGAATATAAGCCCAACATAATCGACTTCAAGTTCAAGGGCTTTTCTTAAACTATTTTTATCGGTTATTCCGCAAATTTTTATCTGTAATTTTTTTTCCATCAAAAAATTTAATAATGTTTTGACTTCTTCGATTATTTATTGATTCTTTCTCGCATACTTTTTCCCATTTTGAAAAAAGGTATATTTTTAGATTGAACAGGAACAGGTTCTCCTGTTCTCGGATTTCTTGCTATTCTTGCTTCCCTTTTTTTTACACCAAAAGCTCCAAAGCCTCGTAGTTCAATTCTTTGTCCATTTTCTAATGATTTACTTATTTTATCTAAAAAAATATCAACTGTTTTCTGCAAATCTTTTTGCAAAAGAAAACTATTTTTTTCTGATATTTTTTGAATTAAGTCAGATTTAGTCAATTTAATGCCTTCTTAATTATTTTCTTTGCTGTTCTTTTTTTCTAAAGCTGCTCCTAGTATGTCTCCAAGACTGGCTCCACTATCAGAAGAACCAAATTCTTCCATAGCTTTCTTTTCTTCTTCAATTTCCCTTGCTTTTATAGAGAGTGCTAATTTTCTTTGTTTTTTATCTATTTTTATAACTGTTGCATCTACTTTATCACTTATTCCAAATCTATCAGTTTTTTGTTCTCCTCTATCTCTTGAAAGATCTGATTTTTTTATAAAACCTTTTATATTATCGCTGACAGTAACTTCTAAATTATTATCAGCAATTTTTATAATAGTGCATGTAACAGTATCCCCAAGCTTTATATTTTCTAATTCATTAGCTGTTTTATCTTCTGTTAATTGTTTAATACCTAATGAAACTCTCTCTTTTTCAACATTTATGTCTAAAATTTTTGTATTTATTTTAGAAGATTTTTTATATTCTTTTATTAGTTCATCACCATTACCTTCCCAGCTAATATCAGATAAATGAATTAATCCATCTATTTCACCTTCTAAACCTATAAATAAACCAAAATCTGTTATATTTTTTATTACACCTTCAACTTCTTCACCTACTTTATTATTTTTACTAAAACTTTCCCATGGATTTTCTAGACATTGTTTTATTCCAAGTGATATACGTCTTTTTTCTTCATCTATTTCAAGTACCATGACTTCGACTTTTTCAGAAGTAGATAGTAATTTATTAGGATGTACGTTTTTATGCGTCCAACTCATTTCTGAAACGTGAACAAGTCCTTCTATACCATCATCTAATTCAACAAAAGAACCATAATCAGTTATATTTGTAACAACTCCAGATAATTTTTTACCTATTGGATATCTATCATGAATATTGGTCCAAGGATCTTCGTTTAATTGTTTAATACCTAAAGAAATTCTTTTGTTTTCTTCATTGAATTTAATGACCTTTACTTTAACTGTTTCGCCTATTTTAAGCACTTCTGAAGGATGATTTATCCTTTTCCAAGATATATCTGTAACATGTAACAAACCGTCAACACCTCCAAGATCAACAAAAGCACCATAGTCAGTAATGTTTTTAATTATCCCGTCTAGATCTTGACCTTCTTCTATATTAGAAACTAATTCAGACCTAGCTTCCGCTCTATTCTCTTCAAGAACAGCTCTTCTAGAAATAACAATATTACCTCTTCTTCTATCCATTTTTAAAATTTGAAAGTTTTGCGGGATATTCATTATTGAATTAAAGTCTTTAATTGGTTTTATGTCTACTTGGCTACCTGGTAGAAAAGCTGTTGCACCATCAATATCAACTGTAAAACCACCTTTAACTCTTCCTAAAATTATACCAGTAACTATTTCTTGTGCATCATGTGATTTTTCAAGAGCGAACCAGGACTCTTCTCGACGTGCTTTTTCACGGCTTAGTATCAATTGTCCATTTATATCTTCAAGCCTTTCAATATAGACTTCTACTTCATCACCCTCATTTATCTTTGAAGATTCTCCATCATTACCAAATTCTCTTTTCGAAATTCTTCCTTCAGATTTCAAACCTATATCAACTGTAATAATATCTTTGTCTACAGTAATTACCTTTCCTGATACCACGGAACCTTCAATACTATTCATGTTAGCAAAGCTCTCATCTAATAATACCGAAAATTTTTCATTTTTGTCATTTACAGCCATATTTGGTTCTGCCAAATTTATCTCCATTTTTCATTTGATAATTGATTTGTATAAATAGTTTTTAAAAAAAAACAATAAATCTTTTAAAAATTAAGTATTTTTTTTATAAATTTTATTAATTGCGATTTCCTCAACTTCTTTGGGTGATAAGAGAGATGTATCTATTTCTATTGCGTCAGAGGCCTTTTTAAGGGGAGAATTTTTTCTATTATAATCATTTTCATCCCTCTCTATTATTTTAATTAAATAGTCATTAAATGTACATTTTTGTTTATTTATATGCAAGTTAGTACTTTTATTTTCTAACAAACGCCTTTTTGCTCTTACTTCTGCTGAAGCTGTAACAAAGAATTTTATATCTGCATCTGGTAAAATGACTGTCCCTATGTCCCTTCCATCCAAAATACACCCTTTTTTATTTTTAAGCGAGTCTCTTACAAAATCTAATTGTTTTAAATTTAGAAACTTTCTAATAACTTGAATTTTAGCAATTTCAGATGCAAGTAGTCCTATTTTATCATCTCTCAATGCTTTTTGGGTTTTGAAATCATTAAAGTTAATTTTTTTAATTAAGCTTTTTATAAGACTAATAGTTTGTTTATTAAATATAATTGATTTTTTTTTGTTGGTTTTAAAAAATTCTAGAGCAATTTTTCTATATAACATGCCTGTATCTAAATAAGGAAAACCAAGCTTTTTTGATAACCTTTTAGACAAAGTTCCTTTCCCCGAACCAGCAGTCCCATCTATGGCTATTTTCATCTTAAATTATCCTTTTTAATATAGATTTGCGCCTATTTGTTTCATAGATTTATAAAAATTTGGAAAAGAAGTTTGGATAGTTTCAGCCTTCTTAACAACAATTGGCTGTTCTGCCATAAATCCCATACATAGAAATGACATTGCAATTCTATGATCTAATTTAGAATCTATTTCAATCCCACCTTTTATTAATTGATTATTATTACCTGTTATTATTATTTTATTTTTCGTTGAAGAAGATTTTATGTTTAATCTATTCAAGTTTTTAACAACTTCGACTATTCTATCAGTTTCTTTATACTTTAATTCTTCCACTCCATTAAAGGTAGTTATTCCTTTTGCAAAACTAGCCGCTACAGATAAAACAGGGTATTCATCAATCATAGATGGAGCTCTTTCAGCAGGAACGTTTATACCTTTTAAATTACTTGTTTGAACAATTAGATCAGCAATCCTCTCCCCATTTGATTTTCTTTCATTTATAACTTCAATTTTTCCTCCCATTTCAATTAATGTTTTAAGAAATCCAATTCTTAGTTTATTCATTAAAATTTTCCTAATTTCAATTTTACTATTTGGAGTTATTAAAGCTGAAACTATTGGGAAAGAAGCACTTGATGGGTCATTAGGGACGTCAAAATGTACATTTTTCAAGTTTGGCAAGCCAACTAAAGATATTTTCCAATTACTTTGAAATTTAGTTGTTTGAATTTCTGCACCCATAAACTTTAACATTCTTTCTGTGTGGTCTCTTGATAGCATGGGTTCGTAATAATTAGTTAATCCTGAGGATGTTAACCCACATATTAGAACTGCTGACTTTACTTGAGCAGAAGATAGGTCTGAAGTATAGTTAACTGGCAAAGGAATTTCAGTTCCTTTTATTGTTAAAGGTAACCTGCTATCACTAGAATTAATATGAGCTCCAGATTGAGTTAATGGATCTATAACTCTTTTCATTGGTCTTTTAATCAGAGAATTATCTCCTGTAAATGTAACTTCAGAATTAGATCCAGATATTAACCCCATTATTAGTCTAACCCCAGTACCAGAGTTGCCTAAATTTAATAAACCTTTAAATCCTGAAATAGAACCCAGACCATTTCCATATACATGCCAATTATGCTTGATTTTTTTTATTTTAATACCTAGTTTTTTCAAAGCTTTCAAAGTTGAAAAAACGTCTTCACTTTCAAGTAAATTAGAAATGGTACTCTCACCTATAGCGCATGAGGCCAAAATCAGAGCACGATGAGATATAGACTTATCACCTGGAACTAATATTTGACCATTCAAATTTAAAGTTTTATAAGATTTTATTATTGTCATTTATATTTAATCCTTATAACTATAAAAATACAAAAATCAAAAATATTTTGACATAAAAGAATTTTTAAGGGTATTACAAATTTAAAGTTTTATTTAACGGAGAAAAAAATGTCCAAACCTGAATGGGGTGTAAAAAGAATTTGTCCTTCTTGTGGGATAAAGTATTATGACTTTGGTAAAAGTCCAATAATTTGTCCTCAATGTAATTTTGAATTTGATCCTGACTTTTTGTTAAAGAGTAGAAAAGGCAGAGGAATAAATAATAAAGTTGAAGAAAATAACAAAAATAATTTAGAAGAAGATAAAATTCCTTTAACAAATGAAGAGGAGTTGGAAAATAATAGTGATATTGAAAAAGTTATAGATATTGATGATGATAATGAAATTGAATCTTCCATTGAAAAAGAGATAGAAGAAAATTTGGATGAAACAATTGTTCAGAATACTGAAGAAAATGAAGATGATGTTCCATTCATCGAGGAAGACTTAGATGAAGGTGATGTTTCAATAGAAATAGATGAAGAGGAAGATAAAAACTGATTTTAATGGGGCTATAGCTCAGCTGGGAGAGCGCTACACTGGCAGTGTAGAGGTCAGGGGTTCGAGCCCCCTTAGCTCCACCAATTTGAGGATTATTTTTTAGTCCATGTTTCTTGTAAACCTTGCTTTCTAGTTTCTCTTAAAATTAATTTTCTTTCATGTTCAGATAATGGCTTTTGAACTAAATTTGCAAGTTTTTTAAATTCTTTTTGTGTGCCCAAAGTCCAGTCTTTTTTTACTTTAATATTTGCAGTAGAACGCCACTCATAAATAAAGGTTTTTAGATTTGATAAGTTTTCGTCATAAGCTAATTTAAGTTTTCTTTTTGAAACAAAAGGATCTAAAAAAATATTATTAAAACTTCTTTTTACGTAACGATTTGAATAATTAAATCTAAAAAAAATAAATGTTTTGAGAAAAACTATTGATTTATCATTTATTTTGTAATCACTAAGCGTTCTTAAAAAATTTTCACTTCTAGTTTCTAATTCAAGCGAAGATAGATCATCATAATTTTCTTTTAGACCATCAGTATATTTTTTACAAATAAAGCTAAGTCCATGACCTATTTCAATGAAATCAATAGCACATTGCGCTGAAATACAATCAAATAACCATTCTGGACAATATTTAGGCATAATTTTACTAATCTAGTTTATTAATAGAGTTAAAAAATTAAGTTTTATATTAGCTAAACTAGACTTTAATTGAAATATATAAAGTCTTTTAATCAAATTTTATTTTAAATTTATTTTTTTTTAAATTTATAGTTTAATAAATTTTCATTTTATCTAATAATATTTTTTTAAGTTTAGAGTAAATTATATTATGAAAAATATAGTAGTTTTTTTTAACAAAGGTTCAAATGAACAATATTTAATAGACTGGGAAAAAGAGTTAAAAAAAACATATAAAAACTTTCAGCTTGTTTCTATAGATCATAAAAAAGCTAAAGAAGCATCGATAGCATTATTATGGAAACCTTCAATTGAAAAATTAAAAGAGTTAAAAAATATTTCATCCATTATTTCATTAGGTCAAGGTGTAGATCATATTATTAATTATTCAGATTTTCCAAAAAATATATCTGTTTACAGAATAGTTGACTCATATATGGCTAAATCTATGAGTCATTGGGTTGTATTATCAATTCTCAATTATATAAGAGATTTTGAAGGTTATAGAAAACAGCAAAAAGAAAAAATATACAAAGCTAGAAAGATTTTAGATTTTCAATCTTTAACAATTGGTATTTATGGTATTGGAGAAATTGGATCTGTTGTTGCAAAAGATCTTACCACACTAGGTTTTAAAGTGAATGGATGGAGTAGAACAAAAAGATCAAATAAATTTTTTGAGTCATTTCAAGGAAAAAGTGGCTTTTTGTATTTAAATAAAAACTCTGATATTCATATCTGCTTATTACCTTTAACTAAAAAAACCGAAAGAATTTTTGATAAAAATTTTTTTTCTAATATGAAAGATAGGGTTTGTTTCATTAATGCTGGAAGAGGAGATCAAGTAGTTGAAAAAGATTTATTATGGGCTTGTAAACATAATAAGGTAGGTATGGCAATTCTAGACGTATATAAAAATGAACCATTGCCAAAAAATCATCCCTTTTGGGAAAATAGTAGAATTATTGTTTGGCCACATGTATCAGCAGAAACAAACCACAAAACGGCTGCTAAGCAAGTTGCTAATGCTATTAAATTATTGCATAAAGAGAAAACGCCAAAAAATAAGATTAATATAGATTTAGGTTACTAAAGTTAAAATCTCTATGGGGATAAAATTATGATAAAAAACAATTTAAAATCAAAATTTAAGAATATAGATAAAGTTAAAGGGGCAATGATATTTGAGTTTTTTTCACCTGGTATACCTTTAGTTTTAAAAAATTCAGGTTGCGAATTTATAATATATGATATGGAACATGGAGGATTGTCGTTAGAAAGTTTTAAAAACCTGTCAGTTATTAGTAGAGGTGCAGGTATATATCCGATGATTAGAATTCCTAGTTTACAATACCATTTTATTTCAAGATCGTTGGATCTTGGAGCGTATGGAGTAATGGTTCCAATGGTAAATAATAAAAATCAAGCTAAATCAATTATTAACTATTCAAAATATCCTCCATTAGGAATTAGAGGTGCTGGTTTTGGATTTGCACATAATGATTATGAGTCAAATGAACCTATTGAAGTTATGAAAGCTGCGAATAATAATTTGATAAATATTATTCAAATTGAGACTAAAGAAGGTTTAGATAACGTTAATGAAATAGCAAAGTTAAAAGAGGTTGATTGTCTTTGGGTAGGTCACTTTGATCTGACCAATTTTTTGGGAGTGCCGGGTGATTTTAATTCTGATATATATATTAATGCCATTAAAAAAATCGTGAATGCAGCAAAGGAAAATAAAAAATCTCTTGGAATTATGGTTAGTAATAAAAAAGATTATAATTACTATGATAATTTAGGCTTCAACATTATTGCAGTTGGCACAGAAATGTCGCTATTACAAAATTCAATTAAAAATTTAATAAGCTAAAATGGTGAAAAAAGTGAAATTTAAAGTGGGTATATCTGGAGATTTAATTAATTCTGATGGAAAACCATGCTTTGGGAAAAAATCACTAGAAAAATTTTATAATCGTAGAGATATAGATTTAGAATGGATGGATGCAAAAATTACAGAAATTTCTCAGGACATGTCAGCTAAATTCGATGCAATTTTGTTAAATTTACCTAAGGCAACTAAAAGAAGTGTTGAAAGAAAAGATTGTCGGCTAAAAATAATCTCAAGATTTGGAGTTGGCTATGACTCTGTTGATATAGAAGAAATGAAAAAAAAAAATATCATCGTTACGAATACTCCAAATGCAGTAAGAAGACCTGTAGCAGTAGCAGCTTTAACAATGATTTTTGCTTTGTCTGGAAAATTGTTTGTAAAAGACCATCTTGTTAGATCAGGAAATTGGAATGAAAGAACAAATCATATGGGTTTGGGCTTAAGTGGCAAAACCTTGGGAGTTTTAGGAGCAGGAAATATTGGTTCTGAGTTAATCAAATTATCCAAACCTTTTTTTAACAAAATCATTTCATATGATCCATTTCTTTCAAAAGAAGAACTTGACAAAAAAGGATGTATAAAGGTAAAGCTTTTCGAATTGGCAAATAAAAGTGATTTTATCGTTATTCTTTGTAATTTAGATGATAGCACAAAAAGTTTAATAGATATTAATTTCTTCAAAAAAATGAGGGATTCAGCATTTATTATTAATATGTCACGAGGTCCAGTTATAAAAGAAGAAGATCTTATTTATGCATTAAATAATAAATTAATTATGGGAGCAGGTTTAGATGTAATGAAATCTGAACCTATAGAAATCAATAATCCTTTGCTGAAGATAAAAAATACTATTTTAACACCACATGCTTTATGCTGGACAGACGAATGTTTTGAAGACATTGCAAACGAAGCTATAGATTCTATTTTAAATTATATAGATAATAAAAAAATTATAAATAGAGTTAATTAAGTATGTTAAGCTGCTTTTTGTTCTAGGATTTGAGTAAAAATTGCAAATGCACTTTCTGCATTTTTACATCCTCGTAATTTGTTAGTCAATTCTGCATTTCTCAATAATCTTGAAATTGAGGCTAAAATTTGAAGATATTCTGACTTTTTATCAACAGGGAATAATAATAAAAAAACTATATCAACTGGAATATTATCAAGAGAGTCAAAACCTATACCTTTTGATAGGATTGAAACTATAGCTTTTGGCTCTATTATTAAATGGTCGATAGCATGAGGAATAGCTATACCATTTCCAACAGCTGTAGAACCAAGTCTTTCTCTTTTGAAAAGGTTATTTAAGACACTTGATTTATCGATATTATGAATAATTGAAGCTTTTTTAACAATAAATTCAAAAATTGTTTTTTTGTTTATTGGTTTTTCAATAAAAATAAAACTATTCTTATCAATTGATTCTAAAAAACTTGCCACAATCTACCTTTAGTTAAAATAAAGCGTATATTCCTAATGTTTTGATTTATTTTGTCAAGTGATTTAAAAAATTAGACTATTGAGAAGTCGTCACCTAAATAGACATCCTTTACGTCCTTGCTACTTATAATTTCTTTTGGAGTTCCTGACATCAAAACATTACCATCATATAAGATATATGCTTTGTCTACTATCTCTAATGTATCCCTAACGTTATGGTCAGTTATAAGTATACCTATATTCTTATTTTTAAGATAATAAATTAGCTTTTTAAGATCTTTCACTGCTATGGGATCAATACCTGCAAAAGGCTCATCAAGTAAAATATGAGATGGGTTACTAGCTAATGTTCTTGCTATTTCAACTCTTCTTCTTTCACCTCCAGATAGGGTGATTCCAAGAGAGGTTCTGATTTTTGAAATATTGAACTCTACAAGCAGTTCTTCAAGTAGCTGATATCTTTTATGATTATTATGTTCTACTGATTCTATGATCGACATTAAATTATCTTCAACAGTCATACCTCTAAAAATAGAGGCCTCTTGCGGAAGATAACCTATACCCATTCTTGCTCGTAGAAAAATAGGATATTCATTGATTTTTTCATTATTTAAAAAAATTTCACCTTTATCGCATTTTAAGAGTCCGGCAATTATATAAAAACAAGTTGTTTTCCCAGCCCCATTTGGACCTAATAATCCTACAACTCCTCCTTTTTCTAAGTTTATAGATACATTATTAACTATTTTTTTATTGTTATATGACTTAGAAATATTTTTAACTATAAGTGATTCGCTAATTTTTTTCTGTTCAGGCGAAATTACTGAAGAGGGTAATTGTTTTAATCTTTCTATTTGTTCTTTTAAATTATCCAGTTTATTCTCCTATTTCTTTTTTTTAATAGGCATAAATTTCCCTTTTACTCTTTGTTTCTTTTTGTTCCCAATTATTTTGCTTATCCCAGTTATTAAATTAGTCATTCCACTTTGGCCTGAAATTGATAAATTATTTTGAATAATTTTAACATCGCCTTCAAGTAAAATTATATTTGTTCTTTTACTATATTTAGCATTTTTGGCATATGATTTACTAGATTTGGTAGAAATTTTTATATTACCTTTGCCTATGGCTTCTAAAAGGGAATTATCATTTTTGCTAAATATTGCTTTTATTTGATCAGCAAGAATCTCTACATTTTTTTCTAAAATAATTTTTACTTTTCCTTTGCCATTAGCAACATGTTTTCTTTTGTCATATGATAAAGAGGTTTTTGATTCTATATAAAAATTTTGAGTTTTAAAAAATTGATTGCCTTTACTGAATTTAATAGTTTCTTTTTTTAAATTATAGACAACATGTTCGCCTTTAGCTAAAATTTTGTTTTTGGTTATCGATACGTTGCCTATTCCATAAATTAATTCGATTTGATTGTCATCTTCGTTGTTTTGAAAAAAAGCTTTAATTTTATTTGCTTTTAAAATAATACCATCTTTTGATGCTATTGCATTTCCAGATGCTAAGTAATATTGTTCTTTTTCAAAATACTCAATTGAATTATCAGCTTCTACTGTTAGAGATTTATCATTTTCACCGAAAGATTTTTGAGAAAAAAATAAAAAAAATAAAAAATAGAATAGATGTGATATTTTAATCATGATTTTTGGTCATCATTTTAGCTTTTCCAATAATTTTTATATATTCTCCATGGTTAAGCAGTTTTATTCCTTTTCCAGAAATTTGTTTGTTATTTATTAACAAATATACATCATTTTTAGAATACATTGATCCTTTATTAAACTCACCATTAATTGAACTTGTTTTTAACATAAATTTTTTTGATTTATTAATTATTTTCACCTTTTTTCGAAAATTAAACTTTTTGAAATTATCAGAAATTACAGCTAAACCTGATGTAATTGTTGTTATTTCACCATTTTTATTTATGTTTGTTGTACTATTAACTAATTTAAGTTTTTTATTCTCTTTATCTTCATTTAACTGTTCTGCCTCAACTGTATAAGTCTCTCCATTAAAATTTTTTCTTTCAATTTTTATTCCTAATGCTTTATCTAATTTTTCATCAGATACATTTTCATAATTTGATTGTAATGAGTAATTTGAATAAAATATATTTGATACGAATAACAAAATTGTAATACCTATAAGTACTACAAAATAATGTTTTAGGTTAAATTGCATAAAATTTTTTTTTATTTGACTATAATTAATGTGAGAAAATATCTATGTCTTCAAAGCCCACCAAATCTAATTTTGAACGAGTCGTCAAAAATTTAAAACATTCTTTGGCAAGCATATCTTTCCCTTCTCTTTTTAAAACTTTTTCTAATTCTGTCTTAATATTATGCAGATACCAAACATCATTACTTGCATATTCTAATTGATCTTTACTTAGTTTGACTGCACCCCAATCAGAAGTTTGCTGATTTTTGTTTAATTCAATTCCTAATAAATCAAAACATAAATCTTTTAAACCGTGTTTTGCTCCAAATGTTCTACAAAGTTTAGAAGCAATTTTAGTACAAAAAATTGGACCTTCTACATCGCATAAATTTTTTTTCAAAACTGCTAAATCAAATCTCGCGTAGTGAAATAACTTAGTAATTGATTTATTTTTTAAAAGTTTAAGTAAATTTTTACGTTTTGAATTTTCATTCTTTGTGATTTGAACTAAATGTGCTATTCCATCACCATTTGATATTTGAATAACACACAGCCTATCTCTATGAGGTTTTAATCCCATCGTTTCAGTATCTATAGCAACAATTTTATTAAATTTTAACGTTGCGGGTAAATCATTATTGTATAATTTATATTCCATGAATATATTTATCTTACATAAAATTGATTTTAAATTAAATTTATTTTTTTTCAAAAAATTAAAAGTTAAAAGAAATGTATAAAATTTTAAAAAATAAAAATATTTTGGTTTTAGGCGGTGCAGGTTTTTTAGGTAAAGTAATCGTAAACAAATTACTTGAAGCAGAGGCCAGAGTCCTTGTCTTAACCAGATTTGAGAATAAGATTAAAATTACCAAAACTTCTGCTCAGCCTGGACAATTAGAAATTATTTCAGCTAATGTATTTGAAGATGGTGTTTTAGAGAAATATATTAAAGATAAGTATGCAGTTATAAATTTATGTGGGATTTTATTTGAGAGAGAAGCTGATGAATTTTCAAAAGTTCATGCGTATCTGCCGGCTTTAATATCTAAAATTTGTAAAAAAAGTAAAATAGAAAAGTTTGTTCATATTTCAGCATTAGGGGCTTCAATGAATTCAATAAGTTTGTATTCTAGGTCAAAAGCTTTGGGAGAAAAAAAAGTATTAAAAAATTTCAAAGAAGCAATTGTTTTAAGACCTTCTATAATTTTTGGAAAAGGAGATAACTTCTTTGGACAATTTGCAAAAATGTCAAAATATCTTCCATTTTTACCAGTGATTGCTCCAAATGTTAAATTTCAGCCAGTATTTGTAGGTGATGTAGCGCAAGCGGTATTAAATAGCCTTGAATTAAAAACAAATCTTTCAAGAATTTATGAGTTGGGAGGACCTAAAACTTATAGTTTTTATAATTTGATCACTTTAATGTTAAAAACTTTAAACAGAAGTAGAGTTTTGATAAGCATTAGTCCAAGGATAATGATTTTTCCAGGGTATATTTTTAAATTTTTGCCTAAGCCTCCCTTTACTTCAGATCAAATGAAATTACTTATGTCAGATAATATAGTCAATTTAGATAAACCAGGTCTTAAGGATTTAGGAGTAAAACCAAATAAACTAGAGCTTTTACTTCCAGATATTCTTAAGTTTTTTAAAGTTTAATTATTATGAATAAGCGAAATATAAGATAATAAATCCTAAAATTATCCTGTAAATAACAAAAATTTGTAATGAAGCTTTTTCTATATAACTCATAAACAATTTTATAGTTAAAAATGAAAATATAGTGCTAAGAAAAAATCCAACAAGTAAATCTAGTGAAAAAGTTATACTATCAACAGATAGAGAATCTAAAAATTTGAGAGACATCGCTGCAAAAATCACAGGAATCGAAAGAAGCAGAGAAAACTTTGAAGATTGAATTCTATTATAACCTAAAAACCTGCCAGTTGTAATAACAATCCCAGATCTACTTACTCCTGGAATAATTGAGATTGCTTGTAATAAACCAATAATTATTGAATCTTTTAGCCTTGGAAAAGACCTCCTCTCAATTTTGATTTTATCTGCAATACCCAAAATTATTCCAAATATCAAAGTAGTCCAACCAATAACTTGAATTAGCTTTATGAGTTTTATTTCATAAAAATTGAATAAATATCCAACCACAATAACTGGTAAAGTTGCAAAAAATATACTTGTCATAATTTTGAAACCTTGAGATGAAAACCTTTCCTTTGAATTCATATCATTTAAAATTTTAATAATATCTTTTTTTAAATAAAAAATTACACCAAGAAGACTTCCAAAATGAAGAACTACATCAAATGTTTTGCCTTGATATGTTAAGTCTATAAAAAAAGGAAATAAAATAAGATGCCCACTAGAAGAAATAGGTAAAAACTCAGTAATACCCTGCGTCAAAGATAAAAGAAATATTGTTCCCAGAAACATTTTATAATAACTATAAATTATTTTTTTTATATCTTGTGAAATTTAAACTATATTTAGCAAAATATATAACGATTTATAATATTTTTTAAAATTATGTTATAATTAAAGATGAATTAATAAATTTAATTTTTTTCTTGGTATTTTTAACTATCAAGTATAAAAGTTTATAATTTTTTACTTATATGTATATTAAGGATTTAAAGATTTAGGAAATTTCAATAGTGGAAGAAGATATAATATATAAAAGGATGGGTTTTCCAAAAAAAGAGGGTTTATATGACCCAAAAAATGAACATGATTCATGTGGATTTGGATTTATAGCTAATATAGATAATGAACCTAAACATGAAATAGTGCATCAAGCTTTGGATATTGTTCATAAATTGGATCATAGAGGTGCTATTGGAGCAGATCCTCTAGCTGGAGACGGAGCAGGTATTTTAATTCAAATACCAGATGAATTTTTTAAAAGTTATTTTAATAAGCTTAACGTGCAATTGCCTAATATAGGTGATTATGCGGTTGGAATGGTTTTTTTACCTAATGACAAAACTAGATGTAGTATTGCAACTAATGCAATTGAAAAAGCAATTTATAGTGAAGGCCAAATTTTAATAGGATGGAGGGATGTTCCAGTAGATACCTCAGTACTAGGTGAAACTGTTAAGGATTCCAAGCCAATTATTAAACAATTTTTTATTCAAAAAAGTAAAAATTGTTCTGATGAAATTTCTTTTCAAAGAAAATTATATGTTATAAGAAAACAAGCACATCTTCATCTGCATAAGAGTAAGTTATTAGAATGGGAAGATTTTTACATAGTCTCACTTTCTACTAGAACAATTATTTTTAAAGGGATGGTATTGGCTCCAAATTTGTCTAGGTTTTATGTTGATTTTCAAGAAAAAAGGTTTATGACAGCAATAGCTCTTTTCCATCAAAGATTTTCAACTAATACGTTTCCATCTTGGAGACTTGCTCAGCCATTTAGATATCTATGTCATAATGGAGAAATTAATACTCTTAGAGGCAATATTAATTGGATGAATTCTAGAAGACATAGTATGAAATCTGTTGCACTTGGTAAAGATTTAGAAAAGTTGTGGCCTATAATTGAAGAATCACCGTCAGACTCATCAACTTTTGATAATGCTTTAGAGCTATTAGTCATGGGAGGTTATTCTCTACCTCATGCTATGATGTTAATGATTCCTGAGGCTTGGAAGGATAATGAATTGATGGATCCTGATAGAAGAGCTTTTTATGAGTACTACTCTGCACTCATGGAACCTTGGGATGGACCTGCTGCAATGGCTTTTACAGATGGAAGACAAATAGCTGCGACATTAGATAGGAATGGTTTGCGGCCAGCAAGATATATTGTTACTGATGATAATTTAATAATCATGGCGTCTGAAGTTGGCGTGCTTCCAGAAATACCAGAAGAAAAAATTGTCAAAAAATGGAGACTTCAACCTGGAAAAATGTTGTTAGTAGATTTAAAAGAAAAAAGAATAATTTCAGATGAGGAATTAAAAGATGATCTGAAAAAATCCCATCCTTATCAACAATGGCTAAATTCAACGCAAATTAGACTTTCTTCTGTCCCTAGAGAAATTGGACCTATGACACCCGATGAAAATGCTTTACTTAACCTTCAACAAGCTTTTGGATATTCAAAGGAAGATATAAAATTTTTTCTTGAGCCTATGGTTCAAAAAGGAGAAGATCCTATTGGTTCAATGGGCAGGGACATCCCTTTAGCCGCTTTATCTGATAAAAGTAGATTATTGTACGATTATTTCTTTCAAAATTTTGCTCAAGTTACAAATCCTCCAATTGATCCAATTAGGGAAGAGTTAGTTATGTCACTTGTAAGTTTTATAGGACCTAGGCCTAACCTACTTGATTTAACTTCTGGAGGAAAACAAAAAAGATTAGAAGTTGATCAACCGATATTAACCAATACGGACCTTGAAAGAATTAGAAGAATAGAAAATCATGTTGATGGTTCTTTTAAGACATTTACCTTAAATATTTGCTACAGAAAAGAAGCTAACAAAAAGAATGATTTAGAAAACATTCTTGCAAAAATTTGTAAAAAGGCAGAAGAAGCTGTTACAACCCAAGGTTATAATATTATAATTCTTTCTGATAGAGGTGTAGACGCAGACCATATAGCTATTCCATCACTTTTGGCAACGGGTGCTGTTCACCATCACCTTATAAACCAAGGGCTCAGAACTGAAGTGGGAATTGTAGTAGAAACTGGAGAAGCTAAGAGGGTACACGATATTTGTCTTTTAGCAGGTTATGGTGCAGAAGCAATTAATCCTTACTTGGGTTTTTATACACTTTCAAATGTTATTCAAAAAAGTAATTTAGATATTTTGGAGGAGGAGGCTCATAAAAAATATATTAAAGCATTAAATAAAGGAATGCTCAAAGTAATGTCAAAAATGGGAATTTCCACTTTTCAATCCTACTGTGGGGCACAAATTTTTGATGCTGTAGGTCTTTCTCAAAAATTAATTAATAATTATTTCTCTGGGACGTCAACAAAAGTTGAGGGTATTGACTTGGATGAAATTAAGATTGAAACAGAAAATAGACATTTTGATGCATATAGTGATAAATTTAATTCTAATAATGATTTAGATTTTGGAGGAGATTTAAGTTTTAGACTTCATGGTGAAAATCATGTATGGACACCAGAGACGATAGGAATGCTTCAACATTCTGTTAGAAGTGCAAATTATAGGATGTTCAAAAAATATTCTCAAAAAATCAATGATCAATCAATAAAGTTTAAGAGTCTTAGAGGTTTATTGGAATTTAATAAAAACAAAAATCCAATTCCTATAAATGAAGTTGAACCCGCTTTAGAGATTGTGAAAAGATTCGCAACCGGCGCTATGTCTCTTGGTTCAATATCTACAGAAGCTCATTCGACTTTAGCTATTGCAATGAATAGAATAGGTGGAAGATCAAATACTGGGGAGGGTGGAGAAGAGGCAAGTAGATTTAAACCATTGCCCAATGGTGATTCTATGAAATCTAGAATTAAACAAGTCGCTTCTGGGCGTTTTGGAGTAACAAACGAATACTTAACTAATTCGACAGATATTCAAATTAAAATGGCGCAAGGTGCAAAGCCTGGGGAAGGTGGACAATTACCTGGACATAAGGTTGATCATTTTATTGCGAAAGTAAGACATTCAACACCTGGTGTTGGATTAATTTCTCCGCCACCACATCATGATATTTATTCAATTGAAGATCTTGCTCAATTAATTTTTGATTTAAAAAATGTAAATCCTAAAGCCAGAATTTCTGTTAAGTTGGTTTCTGAAATAGGTGTCGGCACAGTAGCTGCAGGCGTTAGTAAAGCACATGCAGATCATGTAACAATTTCTGGACATGATGGAGGAACTGGAGCTAGTCCGATAACCTCAGTCCTTAATGCTGGAGGCCCATGGGAAATAGGTTTATCAGAAACGCATCAAACTTTAGTAATGAATGGGTTGAGAGGTAGAATTTCTGTTCAAGTAGATGGAGGTTTAAGAACAGGAAGGGATGTGATTATAGGGGGGTTATTAGGTGCAGATGAATTTGGTTTTGCAACAGCAGCTCTAATATCTGAAGGGTGCATAATGATGAGAAAATGTCACTTGAATACCTGTCCTGTAGGTGTTGCAACTCAGGATCCAGAATTAAGAAAATATTTTACTGGAAAACCTGAACATGTTGTGAATTTTTTTCTTTATATCGCTGAAGAAGTAAGAGAGTTGATGTCAGAGTTAGGATTTAGAAAATTTAATGAACTGATAGGGCAAAGACAACATTTAAATTTTAAGTCTGCAAATGACCATTGGAAGTCTCACAACTTAGATTTAGAAAAATTAATTTTTAACGTAGTCCCTGAAAATGGTGCGAAGACTTATAATTGTGAAAATCAAAATCATGGGTTAGAAAAAGTTCTAGATCAAAAGCTAATTATTGATTGTATAAGCTCAATTGAGAAAAAGGAGAGAGTTAATTTAAATTATAAAATTTATAATATTAATAGAAGCGTAGGAGCAATGTTATCAGGTGAAATTTCTAAAAAATATGGTCATAAAGGATTGCCTGAAAATACCATTAATCTTAACTTTATAGGGAGTGCAGGCCAAAGTTTTGGAGCGTGGTTATCAAAAGGTATTACAATGAAACTTGAAGGGGATGCAAATGATTATGTTGGCAAGGGTTTGTCTGGAGGAATAATAGCTATCAAACCCAGAAAAAATAGTATTTTGTGTGCAGAAGAAAATATCATAGCAGGTAATACTATTTTATATGGATCTATATCAGGTGAATGTTATTTGAATGGTGTTGTTGGTGAAAGATTTGCTGTAAGAAATTCTGGAGCTTTAGCAGTTGTTGAAGGATGTGGTGATCATGGATGTGAATATATGACAGGAGGTATTGCTATCATTTTGGG
>MDSV01158765.1_pt1 | contig 35725 bp, 31 predicted proteins | sample 810851 | NCBI WGS metagenome assembly MDSV01 (sample SAMN05326640, study PRJNA326480) | marine metagenome | isolation source: seawater | place: Atlantic Ocean: North East | collected 2012 | reverse complement strand
GGAACCTGTGGCTGGATCACCTCCTAAAAGAGAAATCGGGTGAGTTTTTAAACAAGCATTACGTCACAAATCATTCTTAAATTTTCAATCAACCCATGGGTCTGTAGCTCAGTTGGTTAGAGCGCACCCCTGATAAGGGTGAGGTCGGTGGTTCGAGTCCACCCTGACCCACGGCATACGCCCTTTAATTATTTTGTTAATATAGTAGTATGGGTCAAATGAATCAATTACAAGTAGATGAAATAGACTTACTTGAACTCTTTAAAAGTCTTTGGTACGAAAAATGGATAATAGTTGCTTTTACTATTGCAGCACTTATTTTAGGAAATATAAAGGCTCAATATATTGAACCTAAATATGAGTCAAAAATTTTCTACTCAATTGACACATTACCTCCATTTTATGTTGCAGGAAAGGCGGAGAGTGATTTTATAGAACTATTCTATTCAGCCTCTACATTTAACAACTGGAAAAAAAACAAAGATACTAAAATTGTATATCAAGATATTAGCATCACAGAGCCAATTGATGGTTATAATTTTTCGAAAGTAGGATCTAGTAACTTAGCTGTACTAAAATTTGATGATGGTGTTTCTTGGCTATCTGTGAGGACAGATGATTTGAAAATAATAGATGACTTCAACGATTATGCTAATCATGTAAATGAGGAACTTCAACTTAAATATATTACTAGAGCAAAAGATGAGCTTAAGTTTATTCAGAAACGTTTTGAAGACTCATGGAGAGCGAATATTCCTACTAAAGAATTATTATCACTTAACAAAAAAGATTTAGATACTATTAGTGGTCGTTATACAGGGATATGGTACGTAAATGCACCACATAAAATTGTAGTACCAATAGACAGATACATCCTTGAGGCAGACAGTGGCGCAAAAGTATTTAATGTTGAGAGTCCCACTCAGCCGTATGATTCTGCTACTAAAAAATCTACAATTCTCGTAATATCTGGTCTGTTAGGTTTAACAGTCGGTATTTTCTTTATTGCTATTCGTTATCTACTTTTTAGACGCGAAGACAAGATTACGGAAGTGTAATTCTATTATGAAGGTTGTAGTCGTTAGCGGTGGTTTTGATCCAATTCACTCAGGGCATATTGCTTATTTAAAAGCAGCCAAAAATCTTGGCGATAAACTCATTGTTGCTCTTAACAGTGATAATTGGCTAATTGAAAAAAAGGGATCATACTTCATGCCTTTTTCTGAGCGAAAGTTAGTGATGGAAAATTTATCATTAATAGATAAGGTAATTGATTTTGACGATGATGATAAAGGGACCGCGACAAATGCATTAAAAAAAATAAAAAAAATGTATCCATCTGACAGCATAATTTTTGCTAACGGAGGAGACAGAAATAAAGATAATATACCTGAGATGTCCTTAAAGGATGTAGAATTTGTATTTAGTGTTGGAGGTAATGATAAAAAAAACTCTTCTTCATGGATATTAAAAAAGTGGAAATATTACAATGAAGAAAGGTTATGGGGTTCATTTAACAATTTGTTTGAAGAAAAGCCAGTTAAAGTTAAAGAACTAATTATTCATTCAGGCAAAGGCACGAGTTACCAAAAGCATTTCAAAAGAAGTGAAATTTGGCTGGTAAGCAAAGGGTCGTGTGAAGTGAACTATAGTAAAAATAGTCCGGATGATAAAGAAAGAATCCACCTTAAAACATTTGATTATTTTCTTGCGCCACAAGGTCAGTGGCATCAAATTACTAATCCGTTCAAAGAGCCCTGTCATATTATTGAGGTCCAATATGGCGAGTCTTGTGATGAAGATGATATAGAAAGAGCTGAATATTATTCACCATAACTTTACTATTTAAAAAAATCTGCAATATTGGTATACAATATGGTAATAAAATCTCTTAAAAATTAGATAAAGAGCCAGATTTACAAACTAGACAATACGATGAATTGCTAAATAAACTAATTGAAAATATATAGGCGCATTAATATTCAAGCGGGATACTTATAGGAGTAAAATATGGCTAAAAACAAAATTGCATTAATTACAGGTGTAACTGGACAAGATGGCGCTTATTTAGCTGAATTTTTGCTAGAAAAAGGTTATGAGGTTCATGGAATAAAACGACGTTCATCATCATTTAATACTGATCGTGTTGATCATCTATATCAAGAACCATATGAAGTGCACAGAAGATTTATTCTGCATTACGGTGACCTGGCTGATTCAATGAACCTTGTGCGTATTATTCAAGAAATAAAACCTGATGAGATTTATAATCTTGGAGCACAGTCACATGTTGCAGTATCTTTTGATACTCCGGAATATACCGCTGATACTGTTGGCCTTGGAGCACTCAGGATTTTGGATGCAATTCGCATATCAGGTTTAGAGAAGAAAACGCGTTACTATCAAGCATCAACATCGGAACTATTCGGAAAAGTGCAAGAAATTCCACAAAAAGAAACCACACCATTTTATCCCAGGTCTCCATATGCAGCCGCAAAACTTTATTCATACTGGATAACTATTAATTATCGTGAGGCATATGGTATTTATGCATGTAATGGCATCTTGTTTAATCACGAATCTCCAGTCCGTGGAGAGACCTTTGTTACTCGTAAAATCACTAGAGCATTATCTCGTATTTCTCTTGGTTTGACAAAAACACTTTATTTAGGAAATTTGAATGCCAAACGTGATTGGGGTCATGCAAAAGACTATGTTGAGATGATGTGGTTAATGCTCCAACAAAAAGAACCAGATGATTTTTGTATTGCAACAGGAGTGCAACACTCAGTACGTGATTTTGTTAATATTGCTTGGAGTTATCTAGGCAAAAAAATTTCCTGGGAAGGTGAAGGCATAAACGAGAAGGGTTTTGATTCAGAATCTGGTGATTTAATTGTAGCTGTTGATTCACGTTACTTCCGTCCAACCGAAGTAGACACTTTATTAGGCGATGCATCTAAAGCAAAAGAAAAATTAGGTTGGCAATCTAAAATTACTTTAGAAGAAATGATTCACGAGATGATGGAGAATGATATTAATATTGCTAAACGAGATTCTTTAGTTAAAAAACATGGTTTTAAGGCTCCAGACTTTAAAGAGTAGTTAATTTTCGATGAAACATAATGATAAAATTTATATTGCTGGCCATACTGGTTTAGTTGGCTCAGCTATTATTAGGCAACTAGAAGCTCAGGGCTTTAATAACCTTTTAACACGTACTCATAAAGAGCTAGACTTAGTTAACCAGTTACAAGTAAAAAACTTCTTTTATCAAGAAAAACCTGACTATGTAGTTCTTGCCGCAGCCAAAGTTGGTGGCATTCATGCCAATAATACTTACCCAGCAGATTTTATCTACCAAAACATGATGATTGAAGCTAATGTTATGCATTCAGCATTTGAGAATAATGTGAAGCGCTTATTATTTTTAGGAAGCACATGTATTTATCCTAAATCAGTAAACCAGCCCATGCGCGAGGATGCATTGTTAACCAATGTGCTAGAACCTACTAATGAGCCTTATGCATTAGCAAAAATAACAGGCATTAAATTGTGTGAATCGTATAATCGTCAACATGGAACTGATTTCCGTTCAGTTATGCCGACTAATTTATATGGTATTAATGATAATTTTCATCCAAAGTATTCTCATGTTATTCCGGCATTAATGCGTCGTTTTCATGAAGCGAAAGTGGATAATACCAAAAAAGTTGTTGTGTGGGGCACAGGTAAAGTAATGAGAGAGTTTTTATATGTTGATGATATGGCTGAAGCATCACTATTTGTCTTAAATTTAAATAAAAATATTTATGATAAGAACACTAGACCAATGTTATCTCATATTAATGTTGGTACAGGAAAAGATATTGCCATTAGAGAGGTGGCAGAAACCATGAGAGAAGTGGTTGGCTATGACGGTGTAATATCTTTTGACAATAGCAAGCCAGATGGACCAGTAAAAAAACTTATAGATGTTTCAAGGTTGTCAAACATGGGATGGAACTATAATATCGACTTGAAAGAGGGTCTTGAAAAAACATATGACTGGTATTTAAAAAATCAAGACGCGGCATGTTGAGCTTGAAAATCACAGTAAAGAGATGGTAATGAATAATAAAAAAATTGCATTGATAGGTCTTGGATATGTTGGTTTACCTCTTGCGGTTGAATTCGGAAAAAAGCGAAGTATTATTGGTTTTGATATAAATAAAACAAGAATCAACCAACTAATAGATGGCATTGACGTTACTCTAGAAACATCAAATAAGGAATTAGAGGATGCAGAATACTTAAGTTATACAAGTAATATTAATGATATTAAAAATTGTCAAATTTTTATTGTAACTGTTCCGACCCCAATTGATAAATACAAAAAACCTGATCTAGTCCCTTTGATAAAATCCTGCAAAATAGTAGGTTCTATTCTCAAAAAAGATGATATTGTCATTTACGAGTCTACAGTTTATCCTGGCGCGACAGAAGAAGTTTGTGTGCCTATCCTTGAGGAATGTTCAGGCCTTACGTTCAATAAAGAATTTTATTGTGGCTATTCACCAGAGAGAATCAATCCTGGTGACAAGGAGCATCGTCTGCCAACTATAAAAAAAATAACATCAGGCTCAACTCCTGATATCGCTAACGAAGTAAATAAACTTTATAAAGAGATTATTACTGCTGGCACATATATGGTCAGTAGTATTAAAATTGCTGAAGCTGCGAAGGTTATTGAAAACACGCAACGAGACGTAAATATTGCTCTAATAAACGAACTCGCTATTATCTTTAATAAATTAGGTATTGATACGGAATCAATACTAGATGCAGCAGGTACTAAATGGAATTTTTTACCATTTAGACCAGGTTTAGTTGGCGGACACTGCATTGGTGTGGATCCATACTATCTCACTCATAAAGCATTAGAAGCAGGATATAATCCTGAAATGATTCTTGCAGGCCGAAGACTCAATGATAATATGGGATCATATGTAGCTGGGCAAGTTTCAAAGCTCATGACTAAAAAAAATATTCGTGTTGCTGATGCGAATATATTAATAATGGGACTTACATTTAAAGAAAATTGTCCTGATCTTCGCAATACACTGGTGGTTGACTTAGTAAATGAGTTTAAAGGCTTCAACTATAATGTTGATGTTTATGATCCTTGGGTTGATAAAATTGATGCAGTAAATCAATACAATATCAATCCTATAGATAGACCCATAAAAGGAAAATATGATGCTATATTAATAGCTGTTGCTCATGATGAATTTAAAAACCTAAAAATTAAGGAGATAAAAGCCTTTGGTAAGAGTAAACATGTGATTTATGATATTAAATACCTATTCAGTGCTGATGAAGTTGATGGTAGATTATAGATGACTAAATATGACCAACTTCAAGAGTACTTAAAGCATAATCAAAGTACTTGGTTAGTGACCGGAGTTGCTGGCTTTATAGGATCAAATTTACTTGAGAAATTATTAATTCTTAATCAAAAAGTTATAGGTCTAGATAATTTTGATACAGGCTATCAACATAATATTGATCAGTCAATTTCAGATGCTAATGAAACTGCCGGGAAAAATCTAAGCAATAATTTTAAATTCATCGATGGCGATATTAGAGTATTAGATGATTGTAGAAATGCATGTAAAGGTGTTGATTATGTTCTACATCAGGCTGCTCTAGGATCAGTGCCTCGGTCGATTGAAAATCCTATCAATACTAACAGAGCAAATATCGATGGTTTTTTAAATATGTTGGTCGCTAGTAAGGACGAAGAGGTCAGGAGGTTTGTCTATGCTGCATCAAGCTCTACTTATGGTGACCATCCAGATCTTCCAAAAGTAGAGGATAAGATTGGAAATCCGTTAAGCCCATATGCAGTTACCAAAGTTGTAAATGAACTTTATGCCGATGTTTTTGCTAAAACATATAATTTTAATAGCATAGGACTGAGATATTTCAATGTCTTTGGTAAAAAACAGAACCCAAACGGCGCATATGCTGCGGTTATTCCGAAATGGGTTACAGCCATTCTTAATTCGGATGAGGTATATATAAATGGTGATGGTGAAACTAGTCGAGACTTTTGCTATATTGATAATGCATTACAAATGAATCTTCTGGCTGCTACCACTCTCAATGATAAAGCCATGAACCAAGTTTATAACGTCGCACTAAACGATAGAACTAGTTTAAATAAGTTATACCAAATGATTGAAGAAAGATTAATTAAACGAAAGCAAAACTTAAAAAAGAAAGAGCCAATATACCGTGATTTTAGACCAGGAGACGTTAGACATTCACAGGCTAATATTAATAAAGCACAGACATTATTAGGCTATCAGCCAAAATATACAATTTCAGAAGGTATGGATGAAACAATGGACTGGTTTGTTCGAAGCTCATCTAAATAGAATGATTCAAAAATTATCATGTTTACTCTATTAAAAAAACTCTTTGTCTTACTTACACAAGATCAAGTCAGGCGTTTTTACTTTCTCCAGGTTCTAGTAATTCTGATGGCATTAATCGAGATTGTTGGCGTTGCATCTATTATTCCATTTATGACTTTAGTTGGAGATATGAATCAATTACAAGAAAACACAATAATTTCTCAAGCTTATGAGGTCAGTGGTTTAACCTCTGAAACGCAATTTGTTTTTCTTTTAGGTGTTGGCGTATTAGTCATGTTATTTTTTTCATCAATTATATCAATGTTTACCACATGGAGACTTTCCATGTTTGCATGTGTAATTGGTTCGGAAATTGCAGATAAACTTTACACTCACTACTTGAGACAAAATTTGTTATTTCATACATCTGAGAGTAGTGCTCAATTAACTAAAAAGATTGCTACTGAAACTGTAAGAGTCACTCAGGGAATTCTTATGCCTCTTATGCATATGAATGCACGAATGATGTTATCGTTGTTTCTGAGTTTTAGTATTTTCATATATGATCCGAAGGTTGCTATTATTGGATTGGTTATTTTTTCTCTTGGTTATTTCCTTATATTTAAATTTGTAGAAATTCGTTTGCAACATAATGGAGCTGACATTTCAAAAATGGTTGAAAAACGTTATCGCTTAATGAACGAGGGTTTTGGAGGTATCAAAGATATACTTCTGCTTGGTAGAGACAAGGACTACATAAAACGGTTCAACATTACAGGGCAATCTTTTGCCTATAGCCAAGGTTCAAATGCTGCTTTGACACTGGTTCCACGTTATTTTATGGAATTAATTGCTTTTGGGTCAATGATTGGCCTCTTACTTTATTTAATTGCCTCACATAATGGTAATCTCGGTATTATTCTTCCAATACTCTCGGTTTATGCACTCGCTACTTTCAAGTTACTACCAGCATTCCAGCAAATTTATGCAAGTTTTGCATATATTAAAGGTAATATTGCAGCGTTCGAATCAATAGAAAAGGACTTGACAGATGCAATGAAAAAATCGGATAACAAAACACCTCAAAAAAGAACTAATCTTTATCCCCAACAAAAAATATCTCTAGAAAACATTACTTTCAAATATCCTGGAAAGGAACAATTAATTTTAGATCAGCTAGATATGTTAATACCGGTTAATACTGTTACTGGTATAGTTGGACCATCTGGATCAGGAAAATCTACGGCCATAGATATTTTGCTTGGGTTAATCAAACCCCATACAGGTCAATTAAAAATAGATGATATAGAAATAAATAATGAAAATTGTCGCTCATGGCAAAATACCATCGGTTTTGTAGCGCAAGACATCTTTTTATCTGAAGGCACAATAGCTGAAAATGTTGCATTTGGAATTCCATCAGATCAAATTCAATTGGACAGAGTGAAACATGCACTTAAACTAGCCCATCTATCTGAATTATTGAATAGCTTAAAACAAGATATTCATACTAAAATAGGAGAACGCGGTGTCCAATTATCAGGTGGACAGCGTCAAAGAATTGGCATTGCTAGAGCTTTATATCATGAAGCATCGGTTCTTATATTTGACGAGGCAACCAGTTCACTCGATGGGATTACTGAAAAGATGATCATGGAAGCCATTCATGATTTTAAAGGTAAAAAAACTATTATTATGATCGCACACCGTTTAAAAACGGTTCAGGAATGTGATCAAATCTTTTTTATAAATAATGGAAAAGTAGCTGATAAAGGAACATATCAGAACTTAATAGAGAAGAATAAAGATTTTAGGACTATGGCCAAACATTCTTAATGTTTTCAATCAGTATAACAATTGTGTAAGTATCTCAAATATAGGGACATAATCTTACATGTTGATAATAGCTAGTGACTTAATGTTGTTATTCCATAGGCATTAAATTATATTGTTAATGGATAAATAGGAAATATTCCCTAAAACTTGTTAAAATTGTCATCATAAAATTACTTAAGGTGTAAGCAGTACATTAGATGATGCATTTCAACAAAAAACTTATAATAAATAATACGCTAATTTCATTAGACTCACCCACATTTATAATCGCAGAGGCAGGTGTAAATCATGGGGGAGATATGGAAACAGCAAAGAGACTAATTGATTTGGCAGTCAGCGCAAAGGCTGATGCAGTTAAGTTTCAAACATTTAGAGCTGAGCATTTGATTTTGAATGATATTAAAAAAGCTCCATATCAGGAAAAAACAACAGAACCATCCCAATCACAGATGGATATGCTAAGAGAACTTGAAGTTACAAGAGAACAAAATATTTTCTTACAAAAATATTGTGAAGAAAAAAATATTATTTTTTTAACTACTCCATTTGACGAGGTGAGTTTAAATGAACTAGATGAACTAGACTTGCCAGCTTATAAGGTAGCATCTACAGATACTACAAATCTTCCATTTTTAAAAAAAATAGCTAAGAAAGGAAAACCTATATTTTTATCGACAGGTATGAGTTTTCTTACGGAAGTAAAATCTGCGCTTGAGACTATTTATGAATATAACAAAGACGTAATTTTGTTACAATGTACTGCTAATTACCCAATCCAAGATGAAGAAGCAAACTTAGAAGTTATCAACACATTTAAAAATAATTTTGATATGCTACTTGGCTATTCAGATCATAGTAGTGGTGTTGGTGCTGCACCCTTTGCAATTTCTATGGGTGTAAAATTAATTGAAAAGCATTTCACACTTGATAAAAATGATATAGGCCCCGATCATGCTGCATCACTGTCACCGGCTGAATTAATTGATCTTGTTGAGACTGTTCGCAGAGTCGACTCATATATGGGAAGTAAAACTAAAGAACCTAGTATCTCAGAACGAAAAACCAGAATGTCATTACAAAAGTGTATGGTAGCCAATAAAAATATTAAAAAAGGTGAGAAATTCACAGAAGAAAATATTGTTGGAAAAAGAACTGGTGGTGTTGGTATATCACCGATCTACTACAATGATTTAGTTGGAACAAAAGCAACTAAAGATTATACAAAAAATGAAATAATTAAAAAAATATGAAGATTGTATACTGCGGGTTTGGAAGAGCAGCTCTTGAATGTTTTTACCTCCTTATAAATTCTATAGATGTTGAAATGAGTGATATTATTGTCTTTACCCATGATGTAGAGCAAAATAAAGAGTTCATAAATCATCTTAGGAATAATAATATTGAATATTACGTAGATAGTATTAATAATCATGATGAAGACTTACTGCTTTTTAAGCCTAATCTATTGTTGTCTATATACTATAGGTTTATTATCAAACCAGAGACTTTAAAATTAGTTAACTATAAGGCAATGAACTTACATCCATCATATTTACCTGCATATCGTGGAACCAAATCAAGCGTTTGGGCGCTATTGAATGATGAAAAAGAAACAGGTATCACTTTTCACTACATTACTGAAACAGTTGATGGAGGAAATATTATACTCCAAAAAAAACTAAATATTTTAGATACTGATACTGCTTACAGTTTGTATAATAAGTTGATCTCGATGTTTGTACAGAATTTTCCAGAAGCGCTCAATAGGTTAATCAAAGATTTCAAAGGTGAAGCGCAACAGGGTAAGATAACATATTACGAAAGAAAATTACCTTTTAACGGTGAAATGGATTTTGATAAAACTACATATCCCGAAGCAAAATTATTTGTAAGAGCTTTATATTTTCCTCCTCACAAGGGAGCTATCTTTGGGTCTAGCAGCCATGAAAAAGTAGAGGTAAAAAGTCTCGAAGAATTAGAAAAATATGAACATTTATTTAAGGAAAAAAAATGATCTATGTCAGCTCAGCATGTTTACGTCATAAAAAAATAAAAGATTCTGTTCAAGAATTAGCAAAGAATGGTTTCCAAAATATTGAACTGTCTGGCGGTACCAGGTACTACGATAATTTTGAGAGTGACTTACTGGAATTAAAAGATAAGTATAAATTAAACTATCGTTGTCATAATTACTTCCCGCCACCAAAAAAACCATTTGTTCTTAATTTAGCATCACTCAATGATGAAACTTTTAAAATGAGCTTCAATCACCTTAAAAATGTGATAGCTTTATCAAAAAAATTAGGAGCGGCCAAGTTTGCTTTTCATGCCGGATTTTTCATCGATATTAAGTTAAATGAAATTGGTAAGAAATTAAGTAGGGATAATCTATTTGATAAACGAAAATCTATCGAACGGTTTTGTGACGCCTATTCAACTATAAAAAAACAAACAGATAATGTAAGTCTTTATATAGAGAATAATGTCTTTTCAAATTCTAATGCAAAAACATATGATGGAGAAAACCCTTTTATGATGACTAATTACAATGATTATAAATTATTAAAAAAGAAAATTGATTTTAATCTGTTATTAGATGTTGCTCATCTAAAGGTAAGTGTAAAGACCTTAGGACTTAGTTGGGAAGATGAATTTGAAAGCATGATGAATGAAAGTAGTTATATTCATGTTAGTGATAATGATGGTCTTCACGATTTAAATAATGAGATAACTAAAGATTCGAATTTAATTATGATGTTAGAGCAAGCTAATACTAAAAATAAAGATTTCACTTTGGAAATTTATGATGAAATTGGTTCTATCATGAAAAGCCATGATGTCTTGTCTAAGGCGGTTTCATGATTGAAAACCTTGTTTGTGATTCAGAAAAGTCTTTAATAGATGTAATGCGTGTTATTAATAAAAATGCAAAAGGGATTTGTTTTATCACTGACGAATCTAACCGCCTTGTAGGTGTTGTGACTGATGGAGACATAAGACGCGCACTGTTAAATGATGTCGGGCTAAATGATAAAATAAATAATATTTTATCTGATGAGTTTAGTTATGGTGACATTGACGATCACTATGATGACTTATTACCAAAAATAACTGATCAGGTGAAAATTCTCCCATTAGTTGATAAAGATAAAAAAGTTATTGATTATTTTGAATACAAACAAGATCTTTATTTTCCTGTAGCTATTCCAAATCTTAATGGAAATGAACTTAAATATCTGACAGATGCCTTTATGAGTACATGGATTTCAAGTAGTGGTGAATATATAGAGAGATTTGAAACTGGTTTTTCAAAATATACGGATTGCTTACATGGTGCAGCTGTATCAAATGGAACCGTTGCACTTCATTTAGCTCTTATTGCTCTTGATATCGGTAAAGGTGACGAGGTGATTGTTCCTGATTTTACATACGCAGCAACAATAAATACTGTACTTCATGCTAATGCAACGCCAGTTATTGTTGATGTAGAAGAAGATAGTTGGTGTATAAATCCAAAAGAAATAGAAAAAGCTATAACAGATAAAACAAAAGCTATAATTCCGGTCCATATATATGGCCAAGCATGTGATATGAAAGCTGTAATGGCAATAGCAAAAAAACATAAATTAAAGGTAATTGAAGACTGTGCAGAAGCCCATGGCGCAATGTATAACGGACAGAAAGTCGGGAGTTTTGGAGACGTAGGATGTTTTTCATTTTTTGGAAACAAAGTTATCACAACCGGGGAAGGCGGCATGTGTGTTACGAACAACAAGCAGCTTGACGATAAAATGCGAATACTAAGAGACCATGGTATGAGTAAGAAAAAAAGATATTGGCATGATGTTATAGGTTACAACTATCGTATGACTAATCTTCAAGCAGCAATAGGACTAGCACAACTTGAAAGAATTGAAGATATACATAAAAATCGAAGGGAGTATGAGAATAATTACAAAGATGTGCTACCAGAAGATAAATTTACATTTCAATACGATATAGAAAATCGAAGGCGTATTACTTGGCTTGTTAGTGTGCTGCTTCACAAGAGTGTAAAAAGAGAAGATTATATAAAAGGCCTAAAAGAAAAAGGCATAGATGCAAGACCATTCTTTTACCCATTGAGTGATATGAAAATTTATAAAAAATACTGTAAACATGATACACCAGTCAGTCATAAAATTTCTAGAGTCGGGCTAAATTTACCAACTTACGAAAGTTTAATTAGCCTAGAGGAAATTAAAAAAATCATGAAGAATTTAATTAATGTACAAAGATAAATCATTTATAGCAATTATCCCCGCAAGGAGCGGCAGTAAAGGATTGCCTGATAAAAATATAAAAGAGCTTAATTCTAAGCCTTTGATAGCTTGGACTATTGAATCTGCTCTAAGCTGCAAGTATATTGATGAAGTTATGGTAACAACAGATTCTCAAGAATATGCTAGTATTTCGAAAAATTATGGAGCAAATGTCCCGTTCATAAGGCCTAAAGAACTTGCATCTGATACCGCTTCTAGAAGGGAATTTATTCAGCATACACTAAAATATTACATGAAAAATGGTAAAGAATTTGATTATATTATTTTGTTAGAACCAACTTCACCCCTTAGAACATATAATGATTTAAACGTTGCTATAGAAAAATTAGTAAATAATAAATCTGGCGCTGAAGCTATAGTTGGTGTTTGTGAGCTTGAAAGTACGCATCCTTCTTTTTTAATAAAGCTTCAAGATAGTTTTTTAAAATTTTTAGATTCAAAACAGCAGTCTGAAGTCTTGAGAAGACAAGATCTGGAAAAGTTCTATTTCTATGAGGGTAGCCTATACATATCCGAAGTAAATTCCTATCTAGAAAAAGAGTTTTATCATGATAAAACGCTGGGATATGTGGTACCTAAATGGAAATCTTTAGAGATCGACGAGTTAGAGGATTTGGTTATGGTAGAAGCAATAATGAAACATAAAAGATATACCTAATGAGTTATAAAGAGAGATTACTTAAAGCAATACCTGGTGGCGCTCATACCTATAGTAGAGGTTTTGATCAGTTCCCAGAAAATGCTCCTCAAATACTTAAGAGAGGTGAAGGAGCATATGTATTTGATATTGATGATAATAGATTTCTAGATTATGGAATGGCGCTTAGGGCAGTCCACTTAGGATATGCAAATAAAAATGTGAACGATGCGGCAATGAAACAAATAGAATCTGGAAATAACTTAACAAGAGCTACAATTATTGAGTTAGAGGCTGCTGAGCTACTTATAGATATGATAGATAGTGTTGATATGGTTAAGTTCACGAAGAATGGCTCAACTGCTACTACAGCAGCTGTGAAGTTGTCTCGTGCATATACAGGAAGGACTATGATTGCGAGATGTGCTGAAAACCCTTTTTTCAGTTATGATGACTGGTTCATAGGTTCCACTCCAGTTACCAGAGGTATCCCTCAAAAAGACATTGATAATATTAAAATGTTTCACTACAACGATATTGAAAGCTTAGAAAAACTTTTCAATCAATACCCAAATGAAATATCCTGTGTAATTTTAGAACCTGCAGTAACTGAGCATCCTAAAAATAATTTTTTACATAAAATAAAAGAGTTATGTCATAAAAATGGTGCAGTTTTGATTTTTGATGAGATGTGGACGGGCTTTCGTTGGGATTTAAAGGGAGCGGAACATTATTATGATATTAAGCCCGATTTGTGTACATATGGTAAGGCCATGGCAAATGGATTTTCCGTTGCTGCTGTTGCGGGCAAACGTGAGATAATGGAACTAGGTAGCATAGAGACCAAAGGTAAGGAAAGAGTTTTTTTACTTTCTACAACACATGGAGCTGAAATGTGTGGGCTGGGTGCTTTTGTAGAAACAATGAGGTTTATGAAAGAACATAATGTTGTAAATCACATATGGCAGTATGGAGAAAAGCTAATAAAAATGATGAATAATCTAGCCAAACAATATGGTATAGACAAAAACTTTGTGGCTGGCGGGATAGAATGTAGCCCTTATTATCTGACATTTGATAAAAATGGTCAAAACTCACTTGGGTTAAGAACGTTATTTTCTCAAGAAATGATAAAGAATGGCATTCTTATACCTTGGATAGCACTTTCCTATTCTCATAGTGAAAAGGAGTTAGATTTGACTAAGAGAGCATTGGAAAAAACTTTTCAAATCTATAGTAAAGCAGTTGATGAAGGTTACGAAAAATATCTCAAGGGAGATGTTATTAAACCAGTATTTAGAAAATTTAATTAATAATGAAAAATAATAAACAATTCTTTGCTGTAATTTTAGCCAGAGGTGGCAGTAAACGGTTACATAAAAAAAATGCTCTCGATTTATGCGGAAAACCTCTTGTTGCATGGAGCATTGAAGCTGCACTTAAAAGTAGTTATATAGATACTGTGTTAGTCTCAAGCGATGATGATTATATTTTAGATATTGCTGAAAAATTTGGTGCTCTCACCCTTAAAAGACCAGCAGACTTATCCTCTGATACTGCATCAACTTATGATGCGTTAGAACATGCGATAAATAATACAGAAAAACATGAGTATACAATGCTTCTCCAGCCTACTAGTCCTCTTAGAAATGAAACTCATATCGATAATGCAATAGATTTTTTACATCAGAAAAACGCTAATGCGGTTATAAGTGTATGTAAAGTTGATGATAGCCCTTTGTGGGCAAATACTCTTGACGAAAATCTATCAATGAAGGATTTTTTGAAAGATGAAATTTTAAATAAACGGAGTCAAGATTTAGACAAATATTATAAATTAAATGGTGCAATTCATATTTGTAAAACAGATAAGTTTCTAGAAGAGAAGGGATTTTTCCTTAAAGATAATATTTTTGCTTTCGAAATGGATAGAAAGAGTTCAATCGATATAGATGAAGCAATTGATTTTGAGTTAGCAAAAGTTTATATGAAAGACTTTCAAAATGGGATTGCCAGTCTTAGAGATAAAGTCGTAGTAATTACAGGAGGCGCTGGCCTAATAGGCAGAGAGTTTGTTAAATCGATAGTGGAGCACGATGGCATTGCTATAGTTGCAGATATAGATGAAAATCTAGCTAAAAATGTAAAAGAAAATTTGTCATCAGAGCTTAATAGTACACACATAGATTTTATCAAACTAGATATAACTTGCAAAGATTCTATAAATAAATGTATCGAATATCTTCATAAGAAATATAAAAAAATTGATGCCCTTGTTAATAATGCATACCCTAAAAATAAAAATTTTGGAAATAATTTTTTAGATGTAGAGCACAAAGATTTTGTGGAAAATGTAGGATTACACTTAGGCGGGTATTTCACAACATCACAGCAATTTGCTAAATACTTTCAGCAACAAGGGCATGGAAATATAATAAATATTTCCTCAATCTATGGTGTTGTCGCACCAAAATTTGAGATATATAAAAATACTAGTATGACAATGCCGGTTGAGTATGCTGCAATTAAGTCAGGACTAAATAATCTAACTAAATACATGGCCAAATTTCTCAAAGATGAAAATATTAGAATTAACACAATAAGTCCAGGTGGTATTTTAGATAACCAGCCAAAAGAATTCTTAAAAGAGTATAACAAAAAGTGTTCAACTAAAGGAATGCTTAATTCGAATGATTTGAATGGCACGCTGATATTTCTTCTGAGTGATATGAGTCGTTACTTAAATGGACAAAATATTCTAGTTGATGATGGATTTTGTTTATGAGGGTACTCGTTAATGATGAATATATGTATTTATTTACAAAGAAAATACATATGCTTATTTTCAATATACAACTACTAAGGTTTTGATAAACTAGATTAAATGAAAAATATTTTAATCTGTGCAACCCTTCAACAAAGATTCTTGGATCAGATTATCTTTGCAAAAAATATTTCTAATGAAACTAATGAGTTTGAAATCTATTTTTATGTGAGCGATGATGTTTATTCATTGCATCAAGATATTGTAGATAGATTAGAATTCAAAGTAATTAATAAGCCAAAGAAAAAACAAACTTATCGAAAATTGCATAATATAAAATATCTAATAAAAGAAAAGATTAAAAATTATCTAACCATTGAACAACTAAATATCGTAAAGAGATTTGTAAATACTATTAAAAACTCATTTCTTTTTACTAAGAGATTAATAAATCAAGAGCAAAATATTTTAGATAACTATGAAAAAAAATTTACTGAAGTATCCCAACTTGTAAAAGAATTTAATATTGAAGTACTACTTATTAATGGTGATAGACATCTTGGGCTAGAACCAGTGTTTCTGAAAATTTCTAGGGAATTGAATATACCCTCAATAATACCTTATCTTGTATATTTTGCAGATGAAGAGATAATCTTTGATAGTTGTGATCCTACAAAAAAAATTACGCCAAATATCCTCACGTCTCAATATATAATTGACTCACAAGAAAACTTATCTTATAAGACAGCAAGAGATACTTATTATTATCCACATTTCATAGGGAATGCTCTTAATAAATTTGGTGTGTTAACTAATAATCCTTATGTAATGGGAAGCGGTTATAGTGATATTTTGTGTTTAAATAATTACTATTATAAAGATTTATATTTAAAATATGGACTTGATGAAAGCAAGATAAGAGTAGTAGGTGATGGATTTTATGATCATATATACCAGCAATATCTAAACAGAGACACAATTAAAAAAGAAACAGTAAAAAAGTATGCTCTTGATTGTAATAGAAAAAATCTTGTTGTAGCTTTACCACAATTAGCGGAACACAATGAATTACCTTGGAATAAGCACTGGGAAGAAATCAACTTTCTAATGAAAAATCTAGATATACTTAATCAAAACATATTAATTTCTCTTCATCCTAAAATGGATGAAAAAAACTATAAATTTTTAGAAAAAAAATATAATTGTAAGATATTAGACGAAAGACTCGCTGATGTATTACCCATCGCAGACCTATTTTTAGCAACCTATTCGAGTACTGTAATTTGGTCAGTTTTATGTGGCATTAATACTATTATAGTTGATTTTTATGATTTTAATTACACTATGTATGATTTTCTAGACACTGTAATTAAGGTTGAAAAAAAAGAGAATTTAAAAAATATATTAGAAATTTCTTTGATAAAAGATTCAGACTTTAGTAGAGATTGGAAAAATCTATCAAAAGATAGCATATTTGATGGTAAGACTACACAACGATATATTGATTTGATAAAAAATTTAAACAGTATACGATGATCAAAACAAAAAATAGATATAAATTTTCTTTATGAATAAGAAAGTAAGACTTTATAACAGAAGTTAAATATTTATTCTTTTACGCGTGAGAATACTAAGTTAATATCATAATATAAAGAATCAATGAAAATGAATAAAAGTAAAAAGTATACCAATCAATGGACAAACGAAAAATTTGATGACCAACAAGTTAAAATGTATGATGCAAAATGGTATGAAAAATTTGAGAAAAATATTAAACATAAACAACAAATTAGATTAATAACTAAATATCTTAAATCTGATATGAAATGGATAGACGCGCCCATAGGAAGCGGAAGATTGATGGATAATATCCAACATCCTAGAGAAAATTTGTTTGGATTGGATCTCTCGGATGGCTTTTTGAATCATAATATAAGTAAGGGGATTACTTGTATAAAAAGAGATCTATTTATGATGAATCTAGATAATAAATTTGACTTTGTCACTGGTTTGCAGACAATCTTTGCATTTGATGACTTTAAAAAAATACTATCAAATTATATCGAAATACTCAATGAAGGAGGATATTTAGTAACAGATATTATAAACCTTCATATGTATGATGATTTTTCTATGAATAATAGACCTGATCATTCTGTAAATGTGAATGGTATGAAATTAGAGGAAATATATTCATTTTTTGCCAGTCATAATTGTGAAGTTTGTGAAGTAATTAAACATGATTATTTTGATAGTGCGAAAATGCTTTATTGGAGAAACAGTGGTAATAGAGTAATTAAAAAAGTAAAACACTTAATATGGAAAACATTAAACCTATTTTACTTTAAATTAAATCTTTTTAGCTTATTTGATATATTTCAAAACAAAAAAAAGATAACTCTATTTAATAAATTTCTTGTAGTAGTGAGAAAGAAACGAGATAAAAGGCCTAGCTACGAGTAGGTATTAATCTTTCGAAATGTGTTAATATCCAAATAATGTGGCTATGTCCATTTATGAAGAAATGCAAAAAACATACATAATAGCTGAGATCGGAAATACCCACGAGGGGAGCTTAGGACTGGCAAAATGCTTAATGAAAGAGGCATCTAATTGTGGTGTAGATGCTGTAAAGATGCAAACACATATATTCGAAGCAGAGAGCTTACCATCTGCCCCTAATCCTCCTTATTTTAAAGATGAAACAAGAAAAGATTACTTCAATAGAACATCTTTTACATTAGATCAATGGAAAGAATTAAAAAGGTTTGCAGAACAGGACTTAAATATAGACTTCTTTAGCTCCCCTTTTTCGTTTGAGGCAGTAGACTTGTTAGAATCTGTAGGAATAGATACTTATAAGATAGCCTCAGGTGAAGTCAGTAATATCCCGTTGTTAGAAAAAATAGCAAAGACAGGCAAGAGAGTATTACTCTCCTCCGGCATGAGTAGTTGGACTGAATTAGATGAAGCGATTGAAACTTTACAGAGCAATGGATGTAAAGACTTGACAGTATTGCAGTGTACTTCTGAGTATCCATGTCCACCTGAACAAGCTGGGATCAACGTTCTTAGTGAGTTAAAGTCTAGATACAAAGACATAGCAATTGGTTACAGTGATCATACAATGTGTGTTGCTATTGCAATAGCTGCTGTAATAAATGGAGCTACAGTATTAGAAAAGCACTTTACACTCTCACAAAAGATGTATGGAAGTGATGCTGTAAATTCAACAGAACCAGAAGAATTTAAAAAACTTGTCGATGAGATAAGAATACTAGAATCAGCATTATGCTCTAAGATTGATAAAGATGAAAAAGCTAAAACACTTGGAGATATGAAGATAACATTTGAGAAGTCAATTGTTGCATCAAGACCTATGAGTAAATCAGACATATTAGAGTTTAAAGATCTAACTTTCAAAAAGCCAGGAGACGGAATACCTAGCAAAGATTATAGGAAACTCATCGGGAAAAAATTAAAACAGAGTGTTGATAAAAATCACAAATTTAAGTGGATAGATTTTGAGTGAAGAGAAAAATGAACTACCTTGAGTCACTTATCCAACAACCTTTAAAATATACTGAAAATAATGAAGTTATTGAAAAAAATATAGATGATTTAATACAAAATATAAAAGATGGCCCTTCTCAAGATGAAAATTTCTTATATTTTAGATCTGGAGAGAGAATCAAAATATTTGATAGAGTATGTGATCATAATGGTGGTAAGTTATCAGTTAAAGGAATGAGTGCTAGATGCCCACTTCACGGCTGGGAACTTGACCTTGAGTCTGGTTCATATGCGAATGTTCATTGTGAAAAGAAACCTTTGCTTGATATAAATATAAACAAATCCAATCCATCAATTATCTCCATTGAAAAGAGCAGTAAAAGGCTTTGTAGTGATGATTTTGATGAAATAAAAAAAACAGAAATTAGATTCATCAATCATGCCTCATTAATATTTAAATTAGATGGAATTTCATTTGCCACCGACCCATGGATTATCGGTAGTGCATTTTGTAATGGTTGGTGGTTAACTAAAAATTCACCACATGATGCATTTGTTGAGATAAATAAGTGTGACTTTATTTATATCTCACATAATCATCCAGATCATCTTCACAAAGATTCTCTTAAGCATATAAGAAAAGATATGCCAATTTTAACGGCAAATTTTTTATCTGGCTCTACTAAAAAGTTAATAAATGAATCTGGTTTTTCGGATATTGTTGCAATGGATTTCGTTACTAAATTAACAGATTTTTCGAATCAGTTATCTTTTTCTGTTTTGAAAAGTGGGGACTTTCGAGACGATTCAGGGTTGTATATCCAACATGGAAGATTTAAATGTTTATTAACAGTTGATAGTCATTTTTTAAATTTTGGTAAATTACCAAAAGTTGACTTACTCGCATCATCATTTGCTGGTGGATCAACAGGATTTCCAATTTGCTTCGAAAATTATACAGAACAAGAAAAGACTCCTATTATTACAAGAAATCGAAAAGCATATAAGGTTATAAATTCTTCGAATATAAGAGAAACACAAGCTAGATATTTTCTACCATATGCTGGTTTTTTCATGGAAAAGGCGAAGCGGGACAATTATGTAAAAAAACTTAATAAGAAAAACTCTATTGAGGACTTTGAGGAGACATGTGAAATCAATAAATGTTCACTTCTCAATCTTGATAAATATCAGAAATTTGTATTCAATGGTTCTCAGCTGGAGTCACAAACAGTAGATAAAGCTAAAAAAAATCCTAGTTATGATGTTGATGAGTATATTTCCAAATCAATTTCAAAATATAAAGATAATTTATCTGATAATGTATTAAGTTATTTTAGGGGATGTAACTTTAAAGATAGTTTGACAGTTGATTTGATTGCGACTAATGATAACTTTTCAACTTATTATGATAGATTTTTATTGAATTTTAAAACTAATGTATACAATAGAATCAGTCTTGACTCTGATAATACTCAAATTGAAAATGATGTATTGTCATCTAATTGTCGTTATTTACAAATCAAGGTTAGAGCAAGCGAACTTTTTGTTGTTCTTAAAGAAGGTAAACCTTGGGAAGATTTAGCAATAGGTTTCCAATGTAGGATTTATAGACAGCCCAATATATATAACTCAGAATTCTGGTTTTATTTCACTAATATATATATAGGTAATGCTGCTGCTACCGGCTAATTAAGTAATGAGTTAAAATGAGTGATGAAGACAAAATAGCACTTGCAAAATTAATAAAGGAAGTTTTATGAAAAGAATATGCGTATTTGTGGGCAGTCGTGCTAACTACAGCAGTATAAAATCTGTAATGAAATCAGTACAAGCTCATCCAAAATTAGAACTCCAAATTGTCTTAGGTGTATCAGCTATATTAGATAGGTTTGGTAAAGTTGAGGATTTGATCAGGAGTGATGGGTTCAAGCCGGACTTTATATTTCATAATTTAATAGAAGGAGAAAATCCTGCAACTATGGCCAAATCAACTGGACTTGGACTTATGGATGCATCAATGATTTTTGATAATCTTAAGCCTGACATGTTAGTAGTTGTAGGAGATAGATTTGAAATGATGTCTGTAACACTAGCAGCTGCCTATATGAATATAAGAATTATTCATACTATGGGCGGAGAAGTTACAGGCACTATCGATGAGTCTATTCGTCATGCGATTACGAAATTTGCTCATATCCATTTTCCAGCAAACGAGGAATCCAGACAAAGAATTATTAAAATGGGTGAAGATGAAAGATATGTTTTTAATGTCGGGTGCCCAAGAACAGATTTAGTGGCTGATGAACTTAAAAACAATAGTCATGAAACATTGAGAGATTTATTTCAAGATTATGGAGGTGTAGGAGAAGAATTTAATTTATCTCAACCTTATTTATTAGTTTCTCAGCACTCAGTAACTACAGAATATAATGATAGTAGGTATCAAATAGAGGAGACTTTGAAAGCTCTTGATGAGTTGAAACTACCTACGATAATGTTATGGCCAAATGCAGATGCAGGAGGAGATGACATAAGCAAAGGAATAAGAACATATCGAGAGAAAAATAATCCTACATGGTTACATTTATTTAAAAACTTACCTACACATATTTATATTCATTTAATGAATACGACTGTTTGTTTAGTTGGCAATAGCAGTTCAGGAATCAGAGAAGGAGCATTCATAGGAACTCCTGTGGTAAACATAGGCACACGACAAAATAAAAGACTGAGAGCTGAAAACGTGATTCAAGCTCCTTATAGCAAAAAGGAAATTATAAATGCAATCAAAACTCAAATTAATCATGGAAAGTATGAAAGTAGCGATATATATGGAGACGGAACAGCTGGAGAAAAAATAGCTGACATTCTAGTAGATTGCGAACCGAGTATTCAAAAAACCATCGTGTATTAATATGAAAATATTAGGAATCATTCCAGCTAGAGGAGGTAGTAAAGGCATAACGAAGAAGAATATAAAGCTTCTGAATGGTAAACATTTGATAGCATATACAATCGAAGCAGCCCTAGCTTCGAACTTAGAAAGAGTGATTGTATCAACAGAATGCTCAGAAATAGCTAATATATCTCTTTCGTATGGTGCAGAAATTATTATGCGCCCAATGCATCTTGCAGAGGATGAATCACCAACATTACCAGTACTTCAAGATGTAGTATCTAAACTAAATGAAAAATACGATGCTGTGATGACACTTCAACCAACATCTCCTTTTAGAACAATTGATGATATTAATAATTCTATAGAACTTTTTGAGAATGACAAAGAAGCAGATTGTTTGGTGAGTGTAGTCAAAGTTCCTCACAATTATTCTCCTGAAAAACTCATGGATTATGATGGCAAGTATCTGCATGGTAATTGTAATGTAAACAGAAGACAAGATGTACAAACATTATATGCCAGAAATGGCGCTGCAATTAGTATTACTAAAACTAAAAGACTTGGAGAATACATATTTGGTGGAAACATTCTGCCTTATTTTATGAACAAACTAAACAGTATTGACATAGATGATATGGAAGATTGGAATATTGCAGAGGGCTTATTTTGAAAAAAAAAGATATATCATTTTGGATTGAGGAAGCATATGCATTATATTCTAGCAGACCTCTAGTCGAAAAATATTATAATAAGAATTATAGAATCTGGGTATACACACAAAAAAATATGGAGGATTTAGTTAGCAAATACTTTGCTGATTTAAATATAGAAGTTATATTAATCGAGCAAAAACGTAACATCTACCTAAAGGTTTTGAGTAAATTATTTACTATGCTTTTTATTAATAGGAATTTTTCAGTTATGTATAGTAATGATTTAGATCAACATAATAGCTTTATTTATAATTTTATTAATAAAATATTCCCATTCAAAATTAATAAAAGAAATATTAATAACTATTATTTCAATACTATGAGGATATTTAATAAATTTAGATTTAAAGGTGATTTTGTAATTGCATTTACATTTGTTCATGAGCCCTACTTGTTTGCTAATAGTAGAACAAAAGTAATTTTTATAATGGAAAGCTGGGATCATATTGTAAAACGACCTCATCTCATTAAGCCGAGTTATTTTATGACTTGGAATGAAGACTTAAAACTTGATGCAAAAATATATCAAAACTATAGACATATGAATTATATTTATCCATTAAAATTAAGATATATCGAAAAGTTTAGTGCAATGGATTATAACAATATTTTAAAATATATCTCAAATGAAAGTTATTTAAAGGATTTAAAAAGAATTAATAATAAAGATGTAATACTATATCCAGTGTCTTATACTTCAGTTGATAATTATGAAAGGCATTTAGACCAGCTAAAATTTATCAAGTCATTAATTTCTGTATTTAGTGATAGTAATTTCATTTTTTTTATTAAACCCAAGCCTACTGGACCTATTGGTGATTATGACAGTCTTCTCGGAGAGAAAAATGTAATCATTGGAGAATATACACCAAGTCTAAATAAAGAGGACATGCTCAAAGACGAGTATCATGCTTATAGGTACTTATTACTAAAAAAATCTAAACTTGTAATCAATGCGGGAACAACATTTGGATTAGATGCTGCTTTAGCAGATACTCCTGTTTTGCAGCTTAACATTACAGAAAAATATTTTGGAACATATGCGAAATCTACGAAAAATCCACATATCGAAAAATACTTATTGAGGAGTAGTCTTGTCTCCAATTTCACAGGACAAGAAAAGATAGTTATGAATGAGACAACAATATCAAAAGGTAAAAAATATAGCCAAGAGCTTAAAAGTTGGTGTTTAAATAATCCAGGAATATAGAATATGGCTTGTAAAATATGTAATAGTGAGACTAAACACATTTTTAGTGGTCATATTCTTGATAAATATAATATCAAGTATCACTATTGTGAAAATTGCGGATTTCTCCAAACAGAAGAGCCTTACTGGCTAGATGAATCATATGCTGAATCTATAAATGTATCAGATACTGGTTATATACAAAGAAATATAAATCTTTCTCATAAAATCACTATTCTACTTATCCTATTTTTTAACAAAAAAGCTAAGTTTTTAGATTATGCTGGAGGGTATGGTGTATTTGCGAGAATGATGCGCGATATTGGTTTTGATTTTTATTGGGATGATTTATATACAAATAACCTTTTTGCAAAGGGATTTGAACATAATAAAACACAGGAGTATGAAGCTGTGACAATTTTTGAAAGTTTTGAACATTTTGTAAATCCTGTCACAGAAATAGAAAATTTGTTAAAGTATTCAAAGAATATTATTTTATCTACTGAGCTATTGCCAGATCCTATTCCTTCGCTTGATGATTGGTGGTATTACGGCCTAGATCATGGCCAACACATCTCATTTTATGGAAAAAAAACATTTAAGTTTATAGCAAATAAATACAGTTTAAATAATGTAAACCTTGGCGGGCTCCACCTTTTGACTGAGAAAAAAATCTCAAATACTCAACTCAAAATATTATATTTTACAAAACTTGGTTTACATAAAATATTACAGAAACAGCTCAAGGGAAAAACTTGGATAGATCATCTCAAAATGAAGAATAAATGATCTTGAACCTAAAAATTATTTTAAAGCTTTTCATTTATTCAATAATAAATATATTTATAAAATCAACTAATAATATAAAACCGAATTCTCTTTTATTAATCCGACTTGATGCAATAGGTGATTATGTTCTATTTAGAAACTTTATTGAACCTCTAAAGAATAATGAAAAATATAAAAACTATACTATAACTCTTTTGGGAAATTCAGCTTGGAAAAGTTTATCTGAAAAGTATGATCATGATAGTATCGATGAGTTTATTTGGCTTGATAGAGATAGATTTATTGAAGATATATTTTATAGAACAAAAAAACTTAGAGAACTAGCTTCCCGTGGGTATGAAGTGATCATAAGCCCTACATATAGTCGAGATTTTTTTATTGTTGATAATTTAGTAAAACTAATTACCGCAAGAAAAAAAATAGGAAGTGTTGGAGATTTTTCAAATATAAAGAAATGGCAGAAAAATCTAAGCGACAACTACTATGATATTTTAATCCCATCAAAATCTATAGTAATGTTTGAGTTTGAGAGAAATAAAGAATTTTTTGAAAAATTACTCTCAACTAAGCTAAATACTATTAGCCTGAATATGAAAAAACAACATAACAGGCTAATGTATGACCTCCCTAAAAAATATGCGATCATTTTTATAGGTGCAAGCGACAAGTACAAAAAATGGAGTGTAGAAAAATTTTCACAAGCAGCAAATTATTTGAATGTAAAATATGGATATGACATAGTTATTTGTGGATCACGTGCTGATTCCAATCAAGCAAGTAAACTTGAGAAGAATCATGATGGCAAACTTCTCAACCTCGTAGGTAAGACATCCCTTATTGAGCTTACAACAGTTATTGACAACTGTGACTTAATGCTGTCAAACGAGACTTCCGCTCCCCACATAGCAGTAGCATTAAAAACGCTTAATATATTCGTTATTTATAACGGTAGTCATTATGGGCGTTTCACCCCATATCCAAAAGAAATTAGTAAAAATTATCATGTAATATATCACCCTGATATAAACAGAGATTTAGATGGCTATAAGTCCATTAGCAATAACTATGGATATAGGACTAATTTGTATATAGATGACATAACCATTAAGATGGTAAAAGATAAAATAGATACTGTTTTGAATAACAAATGATTTTATACAACGGTTGGATACTAATGCCATGATCGCAACTGAAAAAGTTTTTATAAATTGAAAATTAAGACATTAATTATAAAAATATAGTTCAACACAGAAGTATTAAGTTATAATCATGCAATTCAAAGCTATAAAAAGTGTAAATGATTTATGACAGAAATAATAAGTCTAGATAAAAACTATAGTACAACATGTAATGTGATAAAAGTTAAATCACAAGATGTTCTTAAAAAAATTACTCAAGATAACAAGGAAAAAGATAAGTTTAAGAGCATAATGTTTATACCTAAAGCCAAAGGAATGATTAAGGAAGGCGGGTTAAGAAGTCATGGGTATTTTAAAAAATCATATGATAACAAACCTTTAATCTCAATTATTACAGTAGTACATAACGGAGCACGACATATTGAGGAAACTATCCAAAGCGTAATTAATCAAGACTATGATAACGTTGAATACATCATCATTGATGGTGATAGTACTGATGGTACGATTGATATTATCAAAAAATATGATGATATGATTGACTATTGGGTCAGTGAATCAGACAACGGTATATATGATGCTATGAACAAAGGAATATCGTTATGCACTGGAGCGATAATCGGTATTATTAACGCTGATGATTATTATTTAAAAGATTCCTTTAGTGTTGTAATCAATGAATTAAATAATCCTAATACAGACATCCTTTATAGCGATTTTTACTTTCTTGATAGAGATAAGTTTTTTAGTAAAAAAGCAAACCACAACTTATTAAACATAAAAATGAGTGTATTTCATCCATCTGTTTTTATGAAAAAAAAAATGTATAAAGAATATGGATGTTTTGATTGTAATCTAAAAATATCTGCTGATTACAAATTAATATATAATTTATATAGAAGGAATCTGAAGTTCAAAAAAACATCTTCACTTTTAACAGCAATGCGACTGGGTGGAGTATCAACAAATTCTAGGCTTGCAATAGAAGAGACATTTGATATTCAAAAGACAAATTCCATAGTATTAGCATATTTATTTAAATACTTAAGACTCTTAAAACGGATCCTTATATGATAAAAACTGATTTAGGGTACTCATTTAAATTACATCTATATTTTGCTTTTGCAATTATTGCGACAACTTTTACAAAATTAAGAGGATCTGAAGAAGAAAACCTCCTTTTCATACATGATAGTATAGCACTAGGTGAAATTTTATTTGTTCTCACAATTTTAGGTCTCACTACATTCAAACTGAATAAGAATTTTTTTTTATATATTTTCTACTTTTTATTATTAACTCTAATTACAATATTACTAAACTTTTTTATTAATAGTTATATAGCTGATCATGATGATGTCGTTCATGATCTTATGGCACTAATAGTGAATATGATTTTTTTATCGGTATTAATTAATAATGACAAAATATCGATATCAGATTTATTAGATGCATTATATATTGTCACAAGTATCTATTTCCTTTTGATATTTATATCAGGTGTAATACTAAACCAAGGTTTCTTTTATTGGCACTATAACATTGATACCGAGAGAATATCAGGATTAGCAAGAAATCCAAACCAGATCTCGTTACTAGTGCTTATGTTAACAGGACTTAGTCTGCATTATTTTGATAATGCGAAGAAAATAATCAAAAAGATATTTCATATATCTATCTTTTTATTATCCATCATAATATCAATATATGTTGCTTCAGATGCATTGATTTTAGGAATTATTGCATTAATATCTTTTTATATTCTATTCAAATTGCCAAAATATTTTTCATTATTATCTATACTACTTTTATTAGTTGCCTTCTCAATTGTTATAATGTTGAACATTGATTCTGTAGAGAATTATTTCAGTAACAGTTTTCAAACACAAGAAAGGTTTGCTAGATGGTTAAGTTTTGGAGGTTTATTACCTCAGGTTTTTTTATTAGGCTTTGGACCAGGAGGGCATGGACCCTCTTTTGATGATTCTTTTAAATTTATCGTTGGGCTACCAATGCAAGATACTGAATTTCATAACTCATTTTTAGACTTCTTCTCACAGTATGGAATACTGTCTGGAGGATTTATTTTAGTACTATATGTTTATTATTTATTGAAACTGAATAATAGACAACTTTACTTGTTTATTGCAATAGCTATAGGCGCTTTTGTATTGAGTTTTTTTCATATGTATACTCGTCAGCCTTTATTTTGGTTATTAGCTTTAATGCCATTTATATACAAATATAAAGAGCAAATTAAGAGCACAGAATAATTGCTTTGGAACTTTAAAAGGTTAGGTATATTATTCATGACTGCTTGCAGCGTTACGCATTACAACAAAAAATATACCAACCAGTATACCTGTTATAATAGATAGCATCATAATTAGATATGATTTAGGAGAAATTTTTTCTGGTAATGTTGGGCGTTCAATATTAAATGGACCAGCTATCTTATTCGAATTAGAAAGGTAATTTTTTAGAGCCTTGATATCCTGCAAAAGGTTTACTGGATTATCTTGCATTTTCGTCATATAACTCTGCGAGTTTATATCTCTTTCAAGTCTAGTAAGTTTAATCTTAGCCTGAGAATAATAATTGGACTGTAAAAGACGGTTTACGTGAGTTAGATAATTAAATAGATCATTTAAAAATAAAAGTTCATTAGATTTCACTAAAAAATGATAGTTATCAATTTCTGGTGTCCATATAATTATTGACCCTCGTTTATCTTTTGATATGACAAGATCATCTATAAGCTTAGTAAGACTAAGATTCTTATATACGATTTCACTGGCTCTATAGCTCTGCTTCCAGCTTTCGAATATTTTTTTGTTATGAAACAATTTCTCTAAATCTCTTACTGGCTTTATGGATGACATGGTTATTTCTCCTGAAACAGTTGAAAATTTTTCCATTTTATAAAACGGAGGGATATTTTTCATGGTGAAGGATAACTTGGATTCATAAACAGAGTCTTGAAAGAATAAAAAGGTACTGGCGACTACAGCAAAAATGAATACAAAAATACTGATCAACCACTTGCCATCCCATAGCTGTTTCATGAGGTCAAGTAGATCTATATGCTCATCTTGTATTTGGCTCATTCAACTTATATTACTATATAATCATGACATTAATAGAAATTATTAGTTTTACAAAGACCAAGTATATATGAGATATAGTGCTTGTTAGGTTGTGCAGTGTACCTCATAATGATTTATGGGTGATCTTTTTTTTTACATATAAAATATTGAGTGTAAAATATACTATGTTTAATTTTAATTGTATAATTTTTGAATTGCATGAACAAAAATATCCAATTAGAGAAATATTTAAATTATTAAATAGAAACGTTTTACTGTTTATACATCACCTAAAATTATTTATAGTTTCAGAAAAATCGCTATTATGAATAATATACGTTTAGAATATTCATACATTATACACTTATGGTTTGCGCTTTTAATAGTCGCAACTACATTCTCTAAGCTTAGGTTTTATAAATTATTCTTTGGAGTTCATGATGTCATGTTTGTCCTTACGCTTTTGGCATTATTCACTTTTAGGCAAAACAAAGCGTTTGTTTACAGTGTATTTTTCTTTGTACTAATGATAACAGTTACACAATTAGTTAATTTAATTGCTAATGATTACATCGCGGGCGACCATAGATTTGGTGGAAAAGCAGTATTGTATGATTTAGTAACTCTTCTTTTAAATATTTTATTTATATCAGTTATTTTTAATAACTATAAAATTTCGATCCCAAAGTTACTATATTCCTTATATATAGTTACTTTTAGTTATTTGGTTATAATATTTATACTAGGTGTCTTGCTTAAGTTAGACTTTTTTTATTGGAAGTTCGATATCACTAATCTTCGCTTATCTGGATTGTCTAGAAACCCAAATCAGACGTCGCTCGTAGTAATCTTATTTTCCGGACTGAGCCTATACTATTATTTTAGAACAAAATGTAGCCAAAGACGAATAATTCATTTTTTTGCGCTATTATTTTCCATACTTGTTGCCAAATATATTGATTCGGATGCACTCTATATTGCTATTGCAACCTTGATTTCATTTTCTATTTTCTTTATGTCAACAAAATTTTATAGAGCATTAATAATAGTCTTTGCGCTCTATCTATTGTTTTATGTTGGTCTGAATATTGACATCATGGAAAGTTATCTTGATAGTTTTCAAGCAAAAGAAAGATTAGCGCGTTGGCAAAGTTTTATGGGATTATTCCCTCAAGTACTTTTAATAGGGTTTGGACTCGGAGCTCACGGACCATCTTTTGAGCACTCTTTTGGCTTCAGTATCGGCAATCCTTTGCAGAACGTTGAATTTCATAATACATATTTAGATTTATTTTCACAATTTGGAATTATGTTTGGTTTGATTATTTTAGCTACATATTTATATTTCCTATTTAAGTCATACCGCAAGGAGAATTATATATTTATTGCGATAGGCTTAGGTCTATTAGCAATGAGTTTTTTTCACTATTATCTTCGTCATCCATTGTTTTGGTTCTTAATTTTGATGCCATTTATATTTAACTATAAACAGAGAAATAAATGTGCGGAATAGTCGGAATTATAGATAAAAATAAAAGTCTAGATATTTTAAAAAATATGCTTGAGATTCAATCATATAGAGGCCCTGATTTTAGTGGAACATATTTTGATGATAAAAGTGGAGTACATTTTGGTCATAATAGACTTTCAATACAAGATCTTAGTTCACATGGCCATCAACCTTTTATAAGTGACTGTCAAAAATATATTATTGTATTTAATGGAGAAATTTATAACTTCAAAATTATAAGAAATGAACTTAAAAAATTAGGGCATAGTTTTGTATCGAATAGTGATACAGAAGTAATACTTTATAGTTATAAGCAATGGGGCGTAAAGTGCATTGAAAAATTTATAGGAATGTTTGCTTTTGCTATCTTTGATAAAATTAACAAAAAATTGATTCTAGTCAGAGACAGGACAGGAGTAAAACCTCTATATTATTATATATACAATGGACAGTTTATGTTTTCATCAGAACTTAAGTCTTTTCATGAACATCCAAGCTTTAAAAAAATTCAAAACTCAGAAGTACTTCCTTATTTTTTTCAATTTGGATACATACCGGCACCACATACTATATTTAAAAATTGTTTCAAACTAGAGGCTGGTCACTACATAGAGCTAAGCATTGATAATTTAGAATTCAAAATCACAAAATATTGGGATGTAAATGATTATTATCTTGAGGATAAATTTACTAAAAACGAAAGTGAAATTATTAATGACATAGAGGAAATCCTCAATAGTGCTATTAGTCTAAGAATGGTATCCGATGTTCCTGTCGGTGTTTTCTTGAGTGGAGGGCTTGATAGTACTCTAGTTGTCTCCATGCTCACTAAAAAACAAGGCAAAAAAATTAATACATTCACCATAGGCTTTGAAAATGAAGAGTATAATGAAGCAAAATATGCAAAAATAATCGCTGAACATCTAGGCACAAATCATACTGAGTACTATATGAAGAATAGCGATATGCTGAATTTAATTGAAGATTTACCATTTTACTATGATGAGCCGTTTGGTGATAGTTCAGCACTACCAACGATGATTATATCAAAGCTGGCCAGGAAAACAGTGACAGTAGCCTTAAGTGCAGACGGTGGTGACGAGACATTTTGTGGGTATAGCAAATACTTTTTTTTAAATAAGCATCGTAATATATTCTCAAATAATTTTAAAAGAAAACTTTTAGAAACAGCATTAAAGACTTTTAGTTCGAATAGTGCCAAATATATAAACAATAAGATGCCGAAAAATTTTAGGCAAACAAACATTAAAGATAAATATGAAAAATTTAAGAGAGCAATAAATAGTAGTTGCCCAGAAGAGATGTTTGAAAATGCAAGCAGCTATGAAGACAAAACAAAGATTAAAGATTTTTTGAAAGTTAATAAAAACAACGATGTATTCAAAAAATGGAAGAAAATTGACAATTTAGACTTTCTAGAACAAATGATGGCAATAGATTATAAGCTATTTATGAATGATGATGTTCTTACAAAGGTAGACAGGGCAACCATGAGTGCTAGTTTAGAGGGTAGGGAACCATTGCTTGATCACAGGATAATAGAGTATTTGGCAAGAGTGCCAGTTGATGTTAAGTATAAAAATAAAGAAGGTAAATATTTATTAAAGCAAATTCTTTATAAATATCTTCCAAAAGAAATGACCGATAGACCAAAATCTGGATTCCAAATACCTCTTAATGAATGGCTAAGAGGTGAGTTAAAGTCATTAGTAATAAAATATTTAGATGATTCAGAATTGGATAAGAATATATTTGATATAAACAAAATAAATTATCTTAAAGAAAAGTTTTTTCAAGGAGAGGATCTTGGAACAACTATTTGGTTTATTTTAATGTATCAGATGTGGAAGGTGAAATGGCTCACTCAATAAAAAAGATTGCAATTGTCAGTAATACATCATGGTACATCTCTAATTTTAGATTGGGTTTACTTAATAGTCTTCAGTCTCGAGGATATAAGATTATTGCTATTGCTCCAAAAGATGAATATTCGAACAAGCTAGAAGCATTTGGTTTTGAGTACCATGATATTAAGATAAATAATAAAGGAACTAATCCTATAGAGGATGTTAAACTATTCTATAATTTTTACAGACTCTATAAACGTTTATCACCAGATATAATTTTGCAGAATACAATCAAACCTAACATCTATGGTTCAATGGCGGCCGGGTTACTCAATATTCCAGTTATATCTAACATATCAGGCCTTGGAACCGTCTTTTTAAATAATAACATCACTTCTAAAATAGCAAGAATGTTGTATAAAATAGCATTAAACGTACCCAAGAAGGTCTTTTATCAAAATAGTCATGATAAAGAGCTTTTTATAAAATCTAAATTTGTGAAAGAGGAAAAGACAGATCTCCTTCCTGGTTCAGGTATAGATACCGAAAAATTTAAACCTATGGATAAAAAGTTATACAATGACGAGACTATTCGATTCTTGTTTATTGGCCGCTTACTTAAAGATAAAGGATTAGTTGAGTATGTTGAGGCATCAAAGCAGATAAGTAATCATGAGAAAGCAGAGTTTTGTATTCTTGGTTCTTATTACTCTGGTAATCCTACCGCTATTACTGAAAACATGATGAAAAAATGGGTAGCACAGGGAACAATAAAGTATATCGGTGAGAGCGATGATGTAAGATCTGTCATCAAAGAGTATGATTGTATAGTCTTACCCTCATATAGAGAAGGATTATCAAGGGTTCTTCTCGAGTCAGCAAGTATGGCTAAACCCATAGTAACTACCAATGTTCCAGGATGCAAAGAAGTGGTGGATGATGGTATTAATGGTTATCTTTGTGAAGTAAAAAATCCTAAAGATTTAGCAAATAAAATGCAAATGATGATAAATCTTAGCAAGGAAGACAGAAGGTTGATGGGTGAAGCTGGACGGAGTAAAATATTAAAAGAGTTCGATGAAAAAATTGTTATCGAGAAATATTTGAAAACTATTGAAGGAATATTCGTAAGTTGATCATCCAAAAATCTAATTTCTTTGAGAACTTATCTGTAGGCTCATTCACCTTATATTTCATATTTAATTTTATCGATAGGAGTATAGGCAACATCTTTTTATTAATAACATTATTAATATGTCTGATTAATTACAAACGTCTTTTTAAGATAATGAAGGCAAATATAGAATTAGTGTTATGTGTTGTTATATTTAGTCTCTATATATCAATAGTAGGTTTCTATCATCAGAGTCCACTAAGTGAATTAGATAACTATTATAGATTCCTATTACTGTTACCGTTGCTTTTAATACCATTTAATGAATCACACATCGTAAAACTTATTTGCATTTGCGCTGCGGCAGGTTTAACACATGCTGTTTATTCTAATGCGTTCGCATGGGAGCCGACACTTCCATTTGGAGCCGAAGCTTTTAGTTACTGGCTTAAAAACACTCGGTATATGGGAACTTCAAATACATCCATCACCTATGCAAGTTTATGCGCTACTTTATTTATGATTTCTTTATATTTTATATTATATAAAAATAATAAAACTTATTATATTGTCTCCTCTGCAGTAATTTTTTTCCTGCTTTTTATGTTAACTGGTACTCGAGGACCGATTTTAGGTATCATATTAGCCTCTAGCTATCTTATATACGTCACCAGAAGAGATATATCGAATAAGTTAGGTTTTATTAAACCGATATTATTTTTATTTATTTTTCTAATATCAATTGTAATCATACCTAATCCTGTAGGGGAGCGGCTGAAACATTTAAATCAAATTAATTTTACTGATCCATTGAGCATTACTCACGTATCCTTGAGAGAAAGAGTCTATTATTTCGTCTATGGCTTAGATGAAATAAAATATAATTATCATATAGGAATAGGACCACAGAATCTTGAAAACAGGATGTCTCTGCATTTAAACGAACAAGCAATTATTAATTCAATAGCACCTAAAAACCACCTTCATAACGATTTTTTAGACATAGTGTTAAAATTTGGATTTATGAGTTTAATTTTATTATTTTTTATTTATTTCTTCATAATAAATAAAAAAAATAAAGAAAATAGTATATTGTTGAGTATATTAATGCTTATGCTTGTTTCATCTCAAATAACGCAAAGTCAGTTTGCTCACCATCAAGCTATCACCTTCTTTATTGCTTTATTTTATCTATTGCAGGTAAAAACTAATTCAAAAGCCAAGTGATATAATAGTAAATTTAAGTAAATAAGAAAATCATTGTAGCTGTTATTAGACTTACAACAATAATCAAAACCATCAGTTGATTGTTAGCAGCCTCACTATTTACTACTTTTTTGTAGTCATTATAAAGTTGAAAGTACGTATAATTATTGTTATAGACATCAAGATATGCCATTCTTCTTAATCTTTTGTTGGAGAGTCTAGTGCTTTTTCCTTCAAGCAATTTGTAAGCTTCTCGCAAATAGCTATAATTTACAATTCTCATAGGTGTCCTTTAAATGAGATTGAATGATAACACGTATTCATGGATATAGATTATTTAAATAATGTGCGACTGGTGTTCAGGGGATTATAGGAGTAACACCAGTCACATCATAAAAACCCCGTGACTGACTAAGGGGTGAATGAGGAAACGCTGTCAGTCACGAGTATGTCTACTAATAATCATGCAATATATATGCCAACTCTCATTATCATTATTCGAGGTTAAAGTGGACATTCAGGCGATAATTATGATTTGAATATAAAAAAATGCACTATTAATGCACTATTATAGTTAATATCAGGACAGCATTATTATATATAGCTGTTAAATATATAGCTGTTGTATATTGTTCGTATCGGTAATACACTGCATACATTGTTTTTTGGGGCTATAGCTCAGCTGGGAGAGCATCTGCTTTGCAAGCAGGAGGTCGTCGGTTCGATCCCGACTAGC
>MDSV01022767.1_pt1 | contig 35737 bp, 30 predicted proteins | sample 810851 | NCBI WGS metagenome assembly MDSV01 (sample SAMN05326640, study PRJNA326480) | marine metagenome | isolation source: seawater | place: Atlantic Ocean: North East | collected 2012 | reverse complement strand
TTTCTTCATTTTCTTTAGCTATTCTTTCTTTTTCTTCATTTTCTTTAGCTATTCTTTCTTTTTCTTCATTTTCTTTAGCTACTCTTTCTTTTTGTATAGTTGTTTTACTTTTTATAGTTTTTGATATAGTTCCACTATTTATATCTACTATCGAAATGTCTAAGTCAATATTTTGTACCCACTGATTTGTTTCTTCTTCGTTCTCATAGGGACCAACAAATACTTGATATACTTGTTTAGTACTATTTGATTTATCTGGAAGATAAAAGTAATTAGACTTAAAGCCTTTTATTTCTAGGTTATTTGCCATAGCTTTAGCAGATTCTTCATCATCAAAAGTAGCGGTAATTGCGATATTTTTGCCTTTTAGATTTAGATTATAATTTATAGGATTATTTACTATGCTCTTTTTTACTTTTTTTAATTCTGTATTTGTATTTAATGAATATTTATTGAATTTGTTATATGCATACAAAAAACCAAATGCTATGGCCATTATGAGAGTAAATTTAAAAATCCAGGATGATAAAGTAGGCTTCTTATCTCGTGTAATATCATCAGAATTAAGATGATTTTCTTTATCTAATTTTTCATTTTCTAAATTTAATTTGACGGATGAGTTATTTTCTTTTTCTTTAATTTGTGCTAGTCTTTCTCTAAGTATTCTTAATTTTTCATCATTTGTCTTGTTACTCATATCTCAAAAGTATGTTTATCTTGCAAAGATATTATTTTAATTAAATGTTTCTTAGGCATAAATCAAAAATTTCTGCTAGATCTATATTAGAGGCTTTTAATTGTTGAGGAATAATGCTTTTTTCAGAAAATCCAGGAATAGTATTTATTTCAATAATATATGGCTCTTTTTCTTTAATAATAAAATCAACTCTACATATTCCTGAAAGATTCATTTTTTTATATATATCAATTGTTTTTTTCTGAATTTTTGCAGTTATTCTTTTGCTTATTCTTGCAGGTGTTATTTCTTTTGCTTTTCCTTTGTATTTTGCTTCATAATCAAAGAATGCATTTTCACTTATAATTTCTGTTAAAGGTAATGATTTTACTTCTTTCCCATTATAATATACACCACAACTTACTTCAATACCATTAATACAGCTTTCAATAATTACTTGGCTATCATGAGAGAATGCATTTTTAATAGATTTTAAAAGATCAGATTTTTTTGTAACCTTGGAAATACCATAACTTGATCCCGCTCCATTTGGTTTTACAAAACATGGTATACCTGTTTTTTCTATTATTTTTTCTTCATTAATGTTGACTTCTGAATACAATAAAATTGAATTTGCACATTTAAATCCAAGTTGCCGTAGTTTTTCATTGCATTTAAATTTATTAAACGTGAGAGCAGAAACTTTAGCATTACATGAAGTGTAGGGGATTTTTATTTCATCTAAATAGTCTTGTATTAACCCATTTTCAGCTGGAGGTCCATGTAGTGCGATAAATATTTTGTCAAATTTTTTTTTAGTATTATTTTTAATATACGAGAAGTCGGAAGTGTTTAGTTTTTGATTTTCAACTGTATATGTTCCATTTGTTAGATATACAATTATAGGCTCATATTTTTTTTTATTTAGGTTGTCTAAAACTGTTTTGGCACTCATTAATGAAATGTCGTGTTCTGCAGAGTCTCCTCCTGTTAGAATTGCTATTTTTTCCATTTTCTGTTTTGTTAAAACAAACTTAAACTATTTTTGTTATTTATCAAAGAGTGTCATCTCATAATTTTTATATTTGTAGATCGTTATAAATAAATGTTTAATAAAGCTTTTTATAGGAATATAGTTTATGCAGGTTTTACACTGTTAATGTTATTTTTAATTTGGCTAAAATGGTTAAATATTTATACAAATCATAATGACTCTTTGAAAGTTCCCGATTTACGAGGGGTATATGTTGGTTCCTTAGACTCTTTAATAGAATCACATAATCTTAGGTATGCAATCTTAGATTCTGTTTTCGATCAATCAAAACGAAAAGGAGCTGTAGTAAATCAGGATCCATTACCAGGTTTATATGTGAAAAAGAACAGGAAAATTTATTTAACTATTAATTCTCTTAGAGCTAGAAAAGTGAATTTTCCTAACGTATTTGATTTAACATTGCGAAAAGCTGTTGATGAAATCCAGAATATTGGTTTGGAAGTTGGAAAATTAGAGTATATACCTGATATTGCTACAAATAAGGTATTAGCTTTTAAAGTTAATGGACTTAATATTGACATTGGTCAGGAACTGTACTGTGGAACAGTTGTTGATCTAGTTTTAGGTCAAGGTCTTAGTGATGAAAAAGTTATCGTGCCTAATCTTTTAGGCCTTTCTAGAGTAGAAGCAAATATTATTATTAAATCAACATCATTAAATATAGGGCTACAGTATTTTAATGATGGAGTTATAGATTCAAACCATGCTATTATTTATAAACAGCATCCTGATTTTGATGGAATTGAAGGAATTAAAATAGGCTCCTCAATAGATTTATATTTTGAGTCTCCCAAATAATAACATTATTTATGTTAAGAAATATTTTTATACTAACTTGTATCTTGCTTAATAGTTTATTAAGTGCTCAAGAGTTTGTTTCTGCTTTGGTATCACAACCGTTATTATTTGAAAAAGAATTTAAGTTTTATGTAAAGGAGTCACCATTAGAGCTGCCATTTTTTGATGATTTTTCTTATGATTCTTATGAAGTAGATTATAATTTATGGCAAAATAGTAGTGTATTTGTAAATAGGAATTATCCTTTGAATCCTCCGACTTGTGGTGTAGCTACTTTTGACGGAATGAACGAAAAGGGTTTGGCAAGAAGTTTTTTTCCAATAACTGATTCAGAACCTTCAGATACTCTTTTATCAAGACCTATAGATTTATCTTATTCAAACTCTGTGTATTTTATTTTTTACTATCAGGCTAAAGGTTTGGGTGATACTCCTCAATTTCAAGATAGTCTTGTTTTAGAGTTTTTAGATGATACATTGGGTTGGCAATCAATTTGGTCAATAGAAGGACAAAATATGCAAGAGTTTAAAAAGGTTGTGTTGATTATTGATTCAACTATTTTTTTACACGATAATTTTCAATTTAGGTTTAGAAATTATGCTACAACTACTGGAAACTTTGATCATTGGCATATTGATTATGTAAGATTAGATAATTTGTTAAGTAGTACAGATACAATTAGCTTAAACGATGTTTCTTTTGTCTATAATTCTCCATCATTTTTAAAAAGATATTCAGAAATGCCTTGGACACATTTTATAAATAATGAAAATGCTGAATTAAAGGATTCTATTGATATAAAATTAAGAAATAATGGTGCTAGTACGAATGTTGATTACCAATTTAATGTTTTTGAGAATAATAATCAGGTGTTTCATTATCCAACAATAGGAATTAGTAGAAATGTATCAGTTTTAGATTATGATTCAATTGGAAATTATTCGTTTATTGATCCATCAATTAATATTGAGAGTAATATATTTAATTCCTTTCAGATTGAAAGCACGAGTTTTATTGTACAAAATATTATTGGTACAGCTTTGTCTGATAATAAATTAAATGATACTTTATATCATACACAAAATTTTCAGTTTCATTTTGCTTATGATGATGGCACAGCAGAATCAGCTTATGGAATAAATGTAAATGGTGCGAAATTAGCTTATGAGTTTGAGTTAAATAGACCAGATACTTTAAGAGCTATACAAATGTATTTTCCACAAATGCTAGATACATTGAATGATGTTGATTTTCATTTAACTATTTGGGAAGATAATAATAGTAGTCCTGGAAATATTATTTATTCTCAACTTGTCTCTCCAGTACATACTGAAGATGGCAAGTATCATACCTACTATATTGATTTTCCATTTCAAATTGTAGGCACTTTTTATGTTGGGTGGGAGCAAACAACTAATGATTTGTTAAATATTGGTTTAGATCGGAATAATGAAGCTAATAATTATATGTTTTATAATATAGGTTCTGGTTGGAATATGTCTTCTTTTGCAGGAAGTTGGATGATCAGGCCAGTTTTGAGTATGAATGAAATTATTACTAGTGTTAAAGATATTTCATTAGAAATAAAGACTTATCCTAATCCAGTTGATTCAGAATTTTTTATTGAGAATTGCCAACAAGATGATATTATTTCACTTTATTCTTTACAAGGTATTCTTATTAAGAGATTAGTTGTTGATTCTACTTTGCCTAAAATAGATATTCATGATTTGCCAACTGGTGTATATATACTCGAAGTATTAGATAAAAATATAAAGAAATATCAAAAGATTGTCGTCAAATAATGAAAAAGCAAGAATTTGAACATTATAAGTTTATTGCTGATAAAGGTCAAAATCCATTAAGAGTAGATCTTTTTTTATTAAACTTTGTTGAATTTGCTACTAGAAGTAAGATCCAAAATTCCATAAAGGCAGGAAATGTGAAAGTTAATGGAAATATTGTAAAAGCAAATTATAAAGTTAAGGCTTATGATGTCGTTACTGTGGTTTTAGATTATCCTAAGAATAATATTGAGATTATTCCTCAAGATATTGAATTGCATATTATCTATGAGGATGATGATGTAATTATTATTAATAAAGAAGCAGGAATGGTTGTTCATCCTGGTTTTGGTAATTATGATGGTACTTTAGTTAATGCTCTTGCCTTTTATGTAAATGATCTGCCAAATTTGGGTAATGAATATCGACCAGGTTTAGTCCATCGTTTAGATAAAAATACTTCAGGAGTGTTAGTTGTTGCTAAAAATGAATTAGCAATGACTGATTTAGCTAAGAAGTTTGCAGATAGAGATCTAAAAAGAATATATATTGCATTAGTTTGGGGTAATGTAAAAGAGGATGAGGGTACAATAACGGGTCATATTGGTAGACATCTAAAAAATAGAAAGATAATGGATGTTTTTTCTAATGGAGAATATGGAAAACATGCAGTTTCTCATTATAGAGTTTTAGAGAGGTTTGGTTATACAACTTTGGTTGAATGTAGGCTTGAAACTGGAAGGACTCATCAGATTCGGGCTCATTTTAAACATATTAATCATCCTCTTTTCAATGATGATGAATATGGTGGTAATATGATTCTGAAAGGCACTAGATTTACCAAATATAAACAGTTTGTGCAAAATTGTTTTAAGATTTGTAGTCGACATGCATTGCATGCAAAATCATTAGGCTTTTTACATCCAAAAACACAAGAGGAAATGTTTTTTGATTCAGATTTGCCAGAAGATATGCAGTATTTAATTGGTAAGTGGCGCAATTATGCTAAACATCAGAATATTTAATGGTGATTTTTTGTAGAGGGTAAGACCTTCTTGTTCAGAAATTCGTTCTTCTTTAATTACTTTTTTGAAAATGGATAATAAATCCTTTGGAATATTTTCAGTAGTTAATGAGTTTTCTATCATTACTTAGATATAATAACATGTTTATTTATAACTCCTTCAGTTGTATTAATAGAAACAAGATATAGCCCATTGCTTAGTTGACTTACATCTAAAATGTTGCTATTTATTTGTGCATTTGAGATTATTTTTTTACCAACAATATTATAAATGGATATAGAAAAAACTTTTTTTGAATAGTTAATAAACAGTTCATTTTTTGTAGGAACTGGATAAATATGTAGATTGTTTGTTTTATCATTTTCATTGATGTCTACTGAGTTATTGCAGTTTACAGTTACATTTGAGTTTTTTAATGCAGACCTACCACCTTGAAAAGTTGAGGCGTTTAATGTGGCTAACATTAATTCTACTTGTCCTTGTGAAAACATCCATGTATCACGTGCGTATGACATATAATTTTCATCCATGTCTAAAACATTAGTATTAAAAACATTATTGTAAGATAAATCATTACATGTGTTATTATTTGTATTATTATTTACAGGTCCAAAATAGATGTCTCTACAAGCTGGTGTGTCATCAACATTACCTCCCCACCAGCTATTATTATCATTGTCACAGCATCCTCCTCCAGCATCTTCGCAAAATGTGTGGTTTAGTCCAAAATAATGTCCTATTTCATGTGTTGCTGTTCTTCCATCACTTGAAGAACTTACACTGCCTGTTGTACCAAAGAATTGGTAATCAACAACTAGCCCGTCTTTCCATGATTGATTATTACTGCCTTGTAATCCAGGAAGATAAGCATATCCAAGTGTTTGTCCGCCTCCTGAAGAATTTGATAAGTTGCAAACCCAAACATTCATATATCTTAGTGGATCCCAATTATTTATTCCTCCTTGGGAAGTTAATTTCATGTAATTTTTTTCATTGTCATCATCAGCATCCCAACTTAATTTCGATGTAGGAGTTCTTGTAATTCCATTAGTTGGATTTCCATTTGGATCAATAGTTGCAAGACAAAATTTTAATTGCGGATTTCCTGCATAATTGACAAAAGTATTTCTAGGTGGATTGGGGAATTCAGGATTTGTTTGGCTGTAATCTTCATTTAAGATACGTAGTTGATCTTCAATTTGTGTATTTGATATGTTAGTATTTTGACCAATTCCATCTTGAATTCTATGTATAATATGTACAACAATTGGAATTGTAATTATTGGTTGTTTGTTATCATATGTATTTTTATGTTCCTGTTGATATTTAATAAGGTTTTTTCGCATTGATTCGTATTCAATATTGTTTAGGAGTTCTTCTTTAACAATCTTAGTTGTAATACATTTTTTTAGGTTTTCTTGTGCAGCAATAAAATTGCTTAATACCATTATAGTTATTAATGTTAGTATTCTTTTCATGCCTATTTTTTTGATATGCAAATATAAGTTTTTAGAACGTGATGTGATTTAAAAATACTTGTCATTTATTAATAAAGTTATCATCAGATAATGTTTTTAAGAAAGCGATGAGATCTTGCTTTTCTTGGTTAGTTAATTGTAGTCCAACTCCTAATTTTTTCATTAATGGATCAATAGTAGATGAGAAATTTCCACCGGAGTTGTAGTGTTCTATCACTTCTTCAAGATTAGCAAATCTTCCATCATGCATATATGGTGCGGAGAATTCAATATTCCTTAATGTTGGAGTTTTAAATTTGCCATTATCAAAAGCGTTTCCAGTTATTTTCGATAATCCTAGATCAAGAAATGGTTCTAAATCTAACCCATTATTATGAAAGCTATTGTCCATAAACATCTGAGTGCCATGACAATGAAAGCAGTCTGCTTTTTCTGAGTTAAATAAAGCGTATCCATTAAGTTCTGAAGGTGTTAAGTTTGCTTCTCCTCTTAAATATTTATCAAATTTACTATTTACTGATATAAGTGTTCTTTCAAATTGGGCAATCGCCATTACAACATGAGTTGAGTCAATATAGTCAATATTAAATGCTTCTTTAAATAATTGTGCATATTCAGTATTTGAATTTAGTTTATATTCAACATTTTGCCAAGTATTATGCATCTCAAGAGGATTAATTACTGGTTCAAATGCTTGTTCTTCTAATGAGGAGGAGCTTCCATCCCAATTAAAATTATTATTCCATCCTAAATTTATTAATGCAGATGCATTTCTTGAACCCATTGTATTGTTAATACCTATGCTGAATTGGTTAGGGTCTGAAAAGGCAAAAGATTGTTGATGACAATTTATACATGCTTGTGTATTGTCGCCGCTTAATATCGGATCTTTAAATAATTTTTCCCCAAGAGCAACTCCCTCAACTGTCATAGGGTTATTAGATGGAATTTTCATATTAGGAAATCCATTTGGTGTTTGGATTATTAATGGGGTAGTACTAAAATAATTACAACTTCCATCATCATTTATTGCATTGGGGTTGTAATTTGTAGCAAGATTATCAGTACAACCACTTAATGGGGCTAAGTCTTTCTTACAAGAAAAGGTAAAGAAAAACAGAGTGACTAGTAAGGAATATCTGCTTACTTTTGTCATTTTCATTTCTTAGTTATTTTAATGATTCTGATGTCCATAAATAGAAAACATCTTCAATTCCATTAGTTCGTAATATTTCTTGACTATTAATATTACCCATAATTCCATTGGTTGTGAAATTTAATATTTCTGGATTTTGATACCAGTTAGGTATTTCCATCATGATATAAATCGAATTCCTATTATTTATATTAATAGAAAATGCTTTACCAAAGGAAAAATCTATACCATTTGTTGGACCAGTATGTGTTGCGTAACCGTTAAATACTGTATTGAAATCTCCTTCTAGTTGCATGTAGTGATAGCCTCCTCCTAAAATGTCTGGCCAAGCAAATGAAGGAAAGAAATTTTCATTTAAAAATAGATTTGTTATATTTTTTGTAGAATCTAACCCCATTGTAAAAGATATGGAAGTATATTGCTTATTTAATATTATTTCTGGAATTGTTAGCGTCAAAGTAGAATCAATTGAAAGGTCAACAAAATGCACCTCATCTAATAATAATTTAGTGTCGTCATCAGCATGTATGGTAATATCTGAAATTAGATATCGTAATGTTTGTATGTTATATATTTCATTTGAGTGATTTGTAAATGGAAAAATTCCCGTTTGACCCAATTCTAGTGGCATTCCGTTAACAGATGCACCAAAGACAATATTGAAATTTTTAATTGAAGTGTATATACAACTTCCATCTTCTATTGTTACATTGCTACTGTAGTTTGAAGCTATTGGATCTGTACAACCTTCTTCCTTTTTACAGGAAAATAATAGTATAGAAATAATTAAAATAATTAATTCTCTTTTCATATTCTTATATTTAACGCAAATTTAAGTATTTTATTAGAATAGATTAATCTTTATTATTTTTAGTATAAATATTATATTTTTTTTTTTTTATTGATAAAATAATCATCTTTGCTGTTGATGTCTGCTATTGAAAAATATATTGATGTTATTCTTCCTTTACCAGTAAAAGGAGCTTTTACTTATTCTACAACTGAAGAAGGTTTATTAATTGGACAACGTGTTGTTGTGCAGTTTGGTCCACGAAAATTATATACTGCTTTAGTAAAATCAATACATGAAAATAAACCTTTTGATTATGAACCAAAACCTTTGATAGCAATATTAGATGAGCAACCAATAGTAAATTCTATTCAGCTTACATTTTGGGACTGGCTTGCTGATTATTATATGTGCAATCTTGGTGATGTTATGAATGCTGCTTTACCAGCATCTTTAAAACTAGCTAGTGAGTCAATGTTAGTTATGCATACTAATTTTGATGGTGATGTTAATTGCTTATCTGAAAATGAGAAAGCTTTATTAGATTTATTAACATCTAGAGATGAACTTAGTGTTAATGAAATATCAAATAGTATAAAGGTTGAAAATGTTTTTTATTTTATAAATGAGTTAATTCGAAAGGAGATTGTTCAAATTAAAGAGTATTTACATGATAGATATAAGCAACGCTACATAAGAATTGTGACATTATTGGCGTCAGATAAAGATATTTTATCTGCAAAATTAACACAAAAACAGAATGTATTTATTTCTAAATATTTAAAGATTTTAGAAAATTCAAATAAAATCCAATGGAAAGTTCCAGATTTGTTAAAGGAAATAGGAATGAGTAGGGCAATTCTTAATGCCTTAGTGAAAAAAGGTATATTAAGCATAGATAGATTAAATATTAGCAGGCTAGATAGATATGCAAAGGACCTTGTTCAAGACAAAAAATTAGTTCCTTTTCAAAATAAAGCGCTTAACGAAATAAAATCTCAGTTTGAAACAAAGAAAGTTTGTCTTTTGCATGGTATTACTTCTTCAGGAAAGACCGAGTTATATATAAAGCTAATTGAGGAGCAGTTAAATAAAGCTAAGCAGGTACTTTATTTATTACCTGAAATTGCATTAACTACTCAAATTATTAAGCGTCTGCAAAAACATTTTGGCGATAAAGTAGGGATTAGCCATTCTTATCTAAATAATTCAGAAAGAGTGGAAATATGGAATGCAGTCAAGCAGAAAGATTCTGCCAGTATTAAATATCCAATCATGCTTGGAGCTCGTTCCTCTTTATTTCTCCCTTTTGATAATTTAGGACTTATTATTGTGGATGAGGAACATGATGATTCATTTAAACAACATCAGTTGGCACCAAGATATCATGCTAGAGATTCTGCTATTTATTTAGCTGGTTTACATAAATCAAAAGTATTATTAGGTTCAGCGACACCATCTTTAGAAACTTATTTTAATGCTAAGAAAGGTAAGTATGGATTGGTTGAGATGCATACTCGATTTGAAGGTATTGCATTACCAAAAATACATATAATTGATATTCGTAAAGCATATTTAAAAAGACAGATGGTATATCAGTTTTCTCCAGATATGATTAATGGTATAAAGGAAGCGTTAGTTAACAATGGTCAAGTAATTTTATTTCAGAATAGGAGAGGCTATTCTTCTGTTTTGAATTGTAAATCTTGTGCTTACACTCCTAGCTGTGTGCAGTGTGATGTGAGTTTAACATATTATAAATGGAATAATAAGTTGAAGTGTCATTACTGTGGTTATAGTAAAAAAATTCCAGATTCATGTCCTAAATGTAGTTCTAAGGAAATGGATGATAAAGGATTTGGTACAGAGCAAGTTGAAGAAAGTTTGAAAATACTTTTTCCAAAGTATGTTATTAGGAGAATGGATTATGATACCACTAGATACAAGAGTGCTTATCAGGATATTATCTCTGATTTTGAATCACGTAGAATTGATATTTTGGTAGGAACTCAAATGGTAGCTAAAGGTTTAGATTTTGATAATGTTTCTCTTGTTGGTATTCTAAATGCTGATAATATGTTGCAATTTCCTGATTTCCGTTCTTATGAACGTGCTTTTCAGATAATGGTGCAGGTAGCTGGTAGGGCAGGTCGCAAGGGTAAACAAGGTGATGTGCTAATTCAGACATATAACGAAGAAAATGAAATATTTAGAATGCTTAAATCATATGATTTCTCTACTTTTATTAAGAGGCAGGCTAAAGATAGAAAATTATTTAATTACCCTCCTTTTAGTAGAGTTATTAGGCTTACTTTAAAACATAAAAAAATAAAAAACTTAGATCAAGCATCAGACCAGTTGTCAATTATGATGCGTAAGAGTTTTGGTTATAGAGTGTTAGGGCCGGAATATCCAGTTATTTCAAAAGTAAGAAATTATTATCAAAAGAATGTATTACTAAAAATTGAGCAAGAAAGTTCTATTAATAAAGCTAAAGATATTCTTAATTTGATAATTCATGAAATACGCAACAATGTAAAGTTTAAATCAGTTAGATTGATAATCGATGTTGACCCTGTTTAGTTGCAGCATTGCCATATTTTTTCGTTAGGAGTTGGTGCTGTGATACTGATTCTTTTTTTTGTTACAGGGTGAGTGAATTCTATTTTTTTGGCTAGTAAATGAATGCTGGCATCTTTGTTGGATCGTTTAGCTCCATATTTTATATCACCTTTAATGATGCATTGAATATTCGCTAACTGCACTCTAATTTGATGATGTCTACCTGTTTCGGGTTTAATTTCTAGATGATAAAAGTTGTTTAACTTTCTAAGTATTTTGTAACGTAAAATTGCAATCTTTCCGTTTATTTTTTTTGTTATGAAAGATTTATTTTTTTTACTATTTTTTAGTAAATAATTTTCTAATATTCCATTTGTATTAGGCGGTGGATTACTAACGATTGCCCAATAGGTTTTTTTTACTTCTTTTTGCTTGAATTTTTCGTTCATTCTACTTAGGGCTTTTGAAGTCCTAGCAAACAATATTACCCCAGATGTTGGTCTATCTATTCTATGTATTGTGCCTAAAAATACTTCTCCAGGTTTTTTATATTTTTTTTTAATGTATTCTTTTACAAAATCAGATAGTGGTATGTCTCCTGTTTTATCACTTTGAACAATATCTCCAGGTTTTTTATTTATAGCAATAAGGTGATTATCTTCGTATAACACTTGAAGCATCAGTATTGTTCTTTTTCTGAAGGAAAATTTATTGATTTAACATCATAAACAAATTGTGTTACGGCTCCTTTAATATCTTTATAAAGGTTGAGATACCTTCTTATAAATCTTGGGTTAAATTCGTGTGTTATACCAAGCATATCATGAAGTACTAAAACTTGTCCATCAACCTTATTTCCTGCGCCAATACCAATTACTGGGATGTTGAGGTTACTAGATATCTTAGAGGCTAATTTTGCAGGTACTTTTTCAAGTACTATAGCAAAGCATCCAGTCTCTTCAAGTATTTTTGCATCTTTAATTAGTTTTTGTGCTTCTTCATCTTCTTTGGCTCTTACTGAATATGTACCAAATTTATATATAGATTGGGGTGTTAATCCTAAATGACCCATTACTGGTATTCCTGCAGTAAGTATTCTTTCAATTGATTCTGTAATTTCACTTCCCCCTTCAAGTTTTATACAATGACCTCCACTTTCTTTCATTATTTTGATTGCAGAACTTAATGCTTTTTTTGAATTACCTTGATAAGAACCAAATGGCATATCAACTACAACTAATGCTCTGGTAACAGCTTTAACTACAGAAGAGGCGTGGTAAATCATTTGATCTAGTGTAATTGGCAGCGTAGTTTCATGTCCTGCCATTACATTGGATGCAGAATCTCCTACTAATATGATATCAATTCCTGCATTATCAATTATTTTAGCTAGTGAATAGTCGTATGCAGTAAGCATAGAGATTTTTTCACCATTTTTTTTCATTTCTTCTAAACTATGAGTTGTTACCTTTTTGTATTTTTCTTTTATTATTGACATTTCTATTTATTTTTCATATAAAATCATTCTGTACATTCTTATTTTATAGGCTCATCACATGATTTTATTACTTATTTTGAATATTTATAGCTTTTTATATTGCAAATTTACAAATTATGTATTGAAAATATCACCTAAAACAATAACTTTGCATACATGAAAAAGATATTTGGAGTACTATTAACCTTTGTGTTGATTTTTAGTTCTTGTGAAACAGATTTTGATGTTAATGCTGGTTGGCAAGAGATGACTGTAGTTTATGGGTTGCTAGATGCTAGTACTGATACTCAGTATATAAGGATTAATAAAGCTTATTTAGGCGAGGGTGACGCGATGATGATGGCACAGTATTCAGATTCTATTAATTTTAATCCAGATGACTTAGAGGTAACTTTATCTAAATTAGGCACTTCAGAGTCGATTTCACTTGATACTATAAGTGGTATTATTAAAGATGCATTAGATTTTAATGGTAACCCAGGTGTTTTTGCCACTGATAATCATATTATTTACAGAGCAATAACTCCTTCTAATTTTTTAACAAAAAATTTTCGATATGCTATATCAATTGAAAATCTTATTTCTGGTAATAGCGTTAGCTCTAGTACGGAGGTGATAAGTGATTTTTCATTTAAGGATTTTAGTTCTTCATCTAAATGGGGTTTTTATAATCCATTTTTTCCTGATAGTACAAAGTTTACTACAAAAACTGTTAAATGGCAGAAGGTTGAACATGGAGAGGTTTATCAAGTAGATGTAAGGTTTAATTATTTAGAGAACGGTGAATTAAAAAGTTTATTATGGAGTCAGGAGCAAGAGGTTTTTGAGGGAAGTACTATGCAGATTAGAATGGAGGGTATTGATTTTTTTAATTTTTTAACTAACAGTTTAGTTGCAGATAATTCTATTATTAGAGAGTTTGTAAACTTAGATTTAATTATGACAGTTGGAACTGAAAGTTTAAATAATTATATAACCGCTAATGGTCCTGTAAATGATCTTGCTCAACAGAGACCACAATTTTCTAATATTGATAATGGGATTGGAATTTTTTCTTCAAGATATACTTATACTGAATATGACCTTGAATTGTCAGATTACACATTAGATTATCTAATTAATGAATTGGATAGAAATTTTCAATAACATGACACTGTGACATCTATTTTCTGATTTAGAGTTATTAATATTTATTTTTTTGTGACAATAGTGTCATGCTTTTGATCGTGGCATTATAGTTGCATTAATACTTTCATTAGAAAACAATTTTGTAAAATTTAAAAATTAAAAAAATGAGTAAAATTATTGGAATCGATTTAGGAACAACAAATTCATGTGTTTCTGTAATGGAAGGGAATGAACCTGTAGTTATACCAAATGCTGAGGGAGCAAGAACAACACCTTCAATTGTTGCTTTTATTGATGGAGGTGAGCGTAAAGTTGGTGATAGTGCAAAACGTCAGGCTATAACTAATCCTGCTAAGACAGTTGCTTCAATCAAAAGATTTATGGGAGAGAGTTTTTCTTCAATGGCAAAGGAAATAAAAAATGTTTCTTATAAGGTTGTTAAAGGAGATAATAATACCCCAAGGGTTGATATTGATGGGAGATTGTATACCCCTCAAGAAATATCAGCTATGGTACTGCAAAAGATGAAAAAAACTGCTGAAGATTATTTAGGTACTTCAGTTACTCAAGCTGTTGTAACTGTACCTGCGTATTTTAATGATGCTCAAAGGCAAGCTACTAAAGAAGCTGGTGAAATTGCTGGGCTTAAGGTTGAGAGGATTATAAATGAACCAACAGCTGCTGCACTTGCTTATGGATTAGATAAATCAGATGCTGATAAAACAATAGCTGTATTTGATTTGGGTGGAGGAACTTTTGATATTTCTATTCTTGATTTAGGTGATGGTGTTTTTGAAGTGAAATCAACTAATGGTGACACACATTTAGGTGGTGATGATTTTGACCAAGTAATAATCGATTGGTTGGCGGAGGAATTTAAGAAAGATGAAAATATGGATTTACGAAAGGATCCTATGGCATTACAGAGATTAAAGGAAGCTGCTGAAAAGGCAAAGGTTGAATTATCATCATCTACTCAGACAGAGATTAATTTGCCTTATGTAACTGCTACAGATTCAGGCCCTAAACATTTGGTAAGAACATTAACTAGGGCTCAATTTGAGCAATTAGCAGACAAATTAATTCAAGCAACTATTACTCCATGTAAAAAAGCAATGGAAGATGCTGGCATGAATCCGTCTGATATTGATGAGGTGATTTTAGTTGGTGGCTCAACTAGGATGCCAGCTATCCAGCAAGTAGTAGAAAAATATTTTAAGAAATCTCCTTCAAAGGGTGTAAACCCAGATGAGGTTGTTGCTGTTGGAGCCGCGATACAGGGAGGCGTATTAACAGGTGATGTTACAGATGTTTTACTTTTAGATGTTACACCTCTTTCTTTAGGTATTGAGACTATGGGTAGTGTTATGACTAAACTAATAGAGGCTAATACAACTATTCCTACAAAAAAATCAGAAGTTTTTTCAACTGCTGCTGATAATCAGCCTGCTGTTGATATTCATGTTTTACAAGGAGAGCGTCCTATGGCTAATGATAACAAGTCAATTGGTCGTTTTCAGTTAGCAGATATTCCTCCAGCACCAAGAGGTGTACCTCAAATTGAAGTTACGTTTGATATTGATGCTAATGGGATCTTAAATGTTTCTGCAAAAGATAAAGCAACAGGAAAAGAACAAAATATTAAGATTGAGGCTTCTTCAGGCTTATCTGATGATGAAATTGAAAAGATGAAAAAAGAAGCAGAGGCAAATGCTGATGCAGATAAAAAGGTTAAAGAAACTGCAGATAAGATTAATGCTGCAGATGGAATGATTTTTCAAACAGAGAAGCAATTGAAAGAATTTGGAGAAAAATTATCAGATGATAAGAAAAATCCTATTCAACAGGCACTTGATGAGTTAAAGAAGGCTCATGAGAGTAAAGATATATCTAGCATTGACGCTGCAATGGAAAAAATAAATGCTGCTTGGACGGCTGCTTCAGAAGAGATGTACAAGGCATCACAAGAACAACCAAAATCTACTAATGAAGATAATGTAGAAAATAAAAACGATGATGTTACTGATGTTGAATTTGAAGAGGTCAAGGATGATAAAGAGGAAAAATAATATTTTTCTTATTAATCATATGAAGAAGCCCACATTAATGTAGGGCTTTTTCTATATTTGCCAAATGGTGAGGAATATTTTTATTATATTATTAATTCCATTTTTTGTAAATGCACAGTCTGCATTTATCTCTGGTAATGATAGTATTTGTAGTAATAGTTCTATTCTTGCAGAGGTTCTAGTCTCTTTTAATTCCTCTCAAGCACCATATACTTTTATTTATGATATTGATGGGGTTAGTCAACCTCCTATTACTACTACTCTTAATCCTCATGTTATTAGCACTTATAAGGCTGGAGTTTATACACTAACATCTTTTTCTGATGCTAATGTATTTGGTTCTGTTTCTGGTAGTGCATTAGTTACAGTTTTAGAGAGTCCATCTGCTTTAATTTATTTGCAGTCAGATACATTGTCAATTATTTATCCAACTGCTTATTTTGTTTGCAACTCTTTTGGTAATATTGTTAATTGGGATTGGGATTTTGGTGATAATACGATAAATTATTTTGTTGCTAATGTTGAACATACGTATAATGCTCTTGGTTTGTATCAGGCTAGTTTAATAGTTACAGATATTAATGGTTGTGTTGATACAGCAATTCATAATGTATGGGTAAAAGATGAGTATTGGATTTATATTCCAAATTCATTTACTCCAGATAATGAAGAGCCTAATAATAAGTTTTGTATTGAGTATAATGGCATTAGGGAGAATACATTTTTATTTAAAGTATTTAATCATCAAGGTGATTTAATGTTTCAATCAACTGATCCATTAGGCTTGAAATGTAGCGAAGGTAATGGATGGGATGGAAAATATTTTGATAATAATATGGATTTACCTTTTGATATTTATGCCTATGAGTTGTATTTTCAGGATTTTGAGGGGTGGAAGCATAGTAAGTATGGTACAATAAGTTTAGTTAGATAAAATAAAGATATATGAAATTATTAGAAGGAAAAAATGTAGTTATTACCGGAGCTAGTAGAGGTATAGGTAAGGGGATTGTTGAGGTTTTTGCCAGACATGGAGCCAACATCGCTTTTACTTATCGTTCTTCAAATAATATGGCAAAAGAGTTACAAGAGCAGGTTGCAGTTTATGACTGTAAAGTTCAATCATATCAATCAGATGCATCTAATTTTGATCAAGCAAATAGTATGGTTCAAAAGGTAATTGAAGATTTTGGTGGTATCGATGTTTTAGTAAATAATGCTGGTATTACTAAAGATGTTTTATTAATGCGTATGTCAGAGGAAGATTTTGATACTGTAATGAATGTTAATATGAGATCTGTTTTTAATATGACTAAAGCGGTTTTATCTCATATGCTAAAAGCTAAGAAAGGTTCAATTATCAATATGAGTTCAGTTGTAGGTGTAAGAGGAAATGCAGGTCAGGCTAATTATGCCGCCTCTAAATCCGCAATTAATGGTTTTACAAAGTCTATGGCATTAGAGCTAGGTTCTAGAAATATAAGATGTAATGCTATTGCTCCTGGTTTTATTGAAACAGAGATGACTTCAGATTTAGGTGAAGATATTATAAATAAGTGGAGAAGTCAGATACCATTAAAGAGGGGAGGTTCTACTGAAGATATTGCAAATACTACTTTATTTTTAGCTTCTGATTTATCTACATATATTACAGGGCAAGTAATTAATGTCTGTGGTGGTATGCTAACATAATTTTATGTTAGGAATTAATTCAGAATTATCTTTTTTATATATTTTTTCATGTATTTGTATAGGCTTGCTATATGCATATTTTTTATATCTATATTATAAAAAAAACATTCCAACAGGTTTAAACTATGTTCTTTTTGCTTTGAGATTGTTTTTTATTAGTTTTTTAGCTTTTTTATTGCTCAAACCTGTTTTTAAATCTAATATTAAAAATATAGAGAAGCCTATTGTAATAATTGCAAAAGATGTTTCGCAGTCTATAAAAGATGATATTAATAATGAGTTAGATATTTTAATGGAAGAATTGAATGACTTTGAACTTCTTTTATATTCATTTTCTGACAAAATATATGATGGATTTTTAAATGATCATAATGGCTTAAAGACTAATTATTCTAATTTTTTTTCTGATTTAAATAATAAGATTTATAATCGAAATGTTGCAGGCGTTATTCTTGCTTCGGATGGCTGTTATAATACAGGTCTTAATCCTGAGTATCTTTCATATGACTTTCCAGTTTATAGTATTGCTCTAGGTGATACAGTAACTTATAAAGATATAAGAATAGATGACGTTTTAAAGAATGATATTGCTTTTTTTGGTAATACGTTTCCTTTAGAGATCTCTATATATTCAAATGTGAAAGAGCGTGAGTCTACAAGGCTTATTATATGGAATAATGGTGTAAAGGTTCATGAAGAGAATATTGATTTTTCAGAAGATATAAATTACACTACATACAATATTTTACTTCCTGCTAATAAAATTGGTCTACAGACTTATACTATTGAAGTAGAATCTTTAGTTGAAGAAAAAAATATAATTAACAATGTTTTTGATGTTTATATTGATATTGTTGATTCTAGATTTAATATACTTATTTTAAAAGATAGAAATTCGCCTGATTTATCAGCATATAAAAGTGCTATTGATAAAAATCAGAATTATAAAATAGATATTAAAGATATTAGTGATCAAATTATAGCAGAAAAATATCAGTTAATAGCAATTTTTGGTATTGATAATGTTCCAAAAACTCTGTTAGATCATGATGTTCCTTTAATTATATTTAATACAAGTAACACCCATTATAAGGATCTTAATTCAAAAGTTTCATTTAATTCCAAAGGGATTACCGAGCAAGTAAATTCTTATAAGAGTGATGATTTCTCAAAGTTTATTTTTTCTAAAGATTTATTAGATTTAATTACGGATGCCCCTCCATTATATATGCCATTTGGAAAGTATAATTTTCAAGGTGATATTGATTTTGTTTTAATGCAGATTTTACAGGGTGTTAAAACTAATAATCCAGTTATTATGCTACAGAATGTAGATTCTAGAAAGATATGTTTTATTTTAGCTGAGGGCTGGTGGAGATGGAAGCTTTACGACTATTCACAAAATAACAATAATTTAGCTTTTGATGAGTTGTTTTTAAAGTTAAGTCAATATTTGTTACTTCAGGAAGATAAGAGTTTATTTCGTTTAGAATATCAAAAGCAATATGAAGAAAACAGTAGTATTGTATTGCGAGCTTTATTATATAATGAAAGTTATGAATTGTTAAGTAATAATGATGTTACTTTAAAATTAATTGATGAAAAAGATAGAGAGTATAATTTTCAGTTTGTATATGAAGGAAATCAGTTGATAGCAGACATCGGAAATCTCGAATCGGGTAGTTATAATTTTATTGCAAAGGTTAAGCAAAGTGATTTAGTTAAAAGAGGTGTTTTTAATGTTAAAAAGATTCAGCTAGAGCAACTAGGAGTATCTGCAAATCACCAAGTATTATATAAAATTGCTGATTTGAGTAAAGGGAATGTTTATTATCGAGATGGTATATATGATTTGATACAAGATATTAAATCAAGTGATAGAAATAAAAAGATTATTCATTTGAAAGATAAGTTAGAGATGCTAATAAACATTCCTTGGGTTTTATTCATTTTGCTTTTAATGATATGCAGCGAGTGGTTAGTCAGAAGGTATAATAACTTAATTTAATGCTAATAATAAACATACTAGTATTGATAAATAACATATCTTTGCAATATGAAAAGAGACTAAAACAACAATTAAATAATTAAAAAAAGAAAAATTATGGAAAATCAAGGATTGCCTAGAGCAATGGTAATAGGAATAGCAGGGTTAATTTTTTTAGTGCTATTTGGTTCAAGTATGTTTTACACTATAGAGCCTGGAGAGAAAGGGGTTTTATTTGAAAAATTTGGAGGAGGATTAGATAAAGAAACAGTCTATGGTCAAGGATTTCATATAATTGCTCCTTGGAACACGTTGCATATTTACGATGTGAAAATTCAGGAAACTTTTGAGAAAATGGAGGTGCTTTCAAAGAATGGTCTTTCAATTAGGATTGATCTTTCTTTTAGGTATAGTCCATATGAAGATAAGATTGGTTTTCTTCACGATGAGATAGGTAGGGATTATTTGGAACGTATTATTAAACCAGAAATTAGATCTGTAACTAGAGAGGTTATTGGGAACTATTTGCCAGAGGAATTATATTCAACTAAACGTGAAGCTATTGAAGATGAAATAGAGTCTTTAACTAGAGATAAGATAGATGCTAAATATCTGTCTTTAGATGCAATTCTTATTAGAGATGTAACTCTTCCTCAAACCCTTAGAGCTGGTATAGAAAAGAAGTTGGTTCAAGAGCAAGAGGCTTTGGAATATGAATTTAAGATTGCTAAAGCAAAGAAAGAAGCAGAAAGAAAAGAAATTGAGGCGAAGGGGATAGCTAAGTTTCAAAGAATTGTTAATCAGACTATTACACCTCAGTTGTTAAAGTGGAAAGGAGTGGAGGCTACACAAGAGATATCAAAATCACCTAATTCAAAGGTAATTGTGATAGGTAATGGGGATGGTGATTTACCTATTATTTTAGGAGGACAATAATATTTTGTATTATTGCGTTTAATAAAAATTATTAATTAAATTTTAGTAAAATGAAAAAATTAACACTAACTATTTTGGTAGCCATGGTTCCTTTTTTAATGATGGCTCAAAAAAATAAAAGAAAAAATAATAGTAAATCTGAAGTGCAAAAGGAGATGAAGGTTGTTAAGGCAGTTCAGCCTCTAGCATCTGCTCTCTCTATGGATGATAAGAGTAAGATCTCGTTTGAGAAAGAGATTACTTTTAATCCAGCTATGGTAACTAATACTGATGGAAGTCGTATGACTATTGATGAAGCGTTAGAAGTAGCTGTAAATTCAGGATATGAAGTCTATAGTACAAATACTGTTCTTATTGGTGATATGTTAGTTTATTTTTATTTTATGAAAAGATAAATTAAAATAGAGAAGTTTTTTAAAAGCTCTACTTAATCAAGTAGAGCTTTTTTTATTGTATTTTTCCATTAATAATTGTTTTTTCAATTAAATTTTCAGCAAATTTGTAAAATAAATAGGTGTAGCTAGGGATGGGTTTCGTAATGAATAAATTTGCTTTTTTCCCTATTGCAATACTTCCTAATTCTTTTTCTACTCCCATAGCGTATGCACCGTTTATTGTTGTGGCATTAATTACTTCTTCAGGTGACATTTTTAATTTTAAGCATCCTAATGATGCTATAAAGTTCATATTTCCTGTGGGAGATGATCCTGGATTGTAGTCAGTTGCTAGAGCAAGAGGTAGGCCTTTATTGATCATTTTTCTTGCTGGACTATATGGTATATCTAAAAAGAATGAGCATGATGGTAATATTGTTGGTATACAATTACTATTTACTAGTACGTCAAAATCTTCTTTTTTCATTATTTCTAAATGATCAACAGAAAGCGCTCCTAATTCAACAGATGTTTTTATTCCTCCTATTGAATTAAATTGATTTACATGTGTTTTTCCTTTTATCCCAAATTTGTTTGCAGCTTCTAGTAGTCTTTTGATATCATCATTGTTAAAATATCCTTTCTCACAAAATATATCTACATAATCAGCTAATTCCTCTTCTGCTATTTTTGGAAGCATTTTGTTGATTACCAGATCCATATATCCATTTTTATTATTATGGAATACTTTTGGTATTGCATGAGCACCTAGAAATGTTGATTTTATAGTTGCTTCAGAGGTTTTTTTTAGTCTTTTGATTACTTTAAGAATTTTAATTTCTGATTCTAGTGTTAATCCATACCCACTTTTAATTTCAATAGCTCCTGTGCCTGTTTTTATTACTTCATTTAAGCGTGCAACAGCCGATTCAAAAAGCTCGCTTTCATCAGTGTTTTGTAATTTTTCTGCAGAGTTGAGTATACCGCCTCCTCTTTTTGCTATATCTTCATATGATAATCCGTGTATTCTATCTGAGAACTCTTTTTCTCTGCTTCCAGCAAATACTAAGTGGGTGTGACTATCACAATAGGCGGGAAAAATCATGCCTCCTTCAGCATCTATTATTTCCGTATTGCTCCAATCATCGATTCCTTTCCATTTATGCATACTTCCAAATCCTATGATGATACCATCTTTAATTTCTATAAAAGCATCTTTTATTGTATTAATTGTATTCATGTCTTTTCCACGAACCAATGTTCTACAATTGATCTCTGTTTGAATTAGTTCTGCAATATTTTTAATTATTATATTCATATATTATTTATTATGCTAAAATACAAAATTCACTCTAATCAATTGTGTTATATTTGCCATATGGGAAATGTTTTTGGAAAGGTTTTTAAATTAACAACTTTTGGAGAATCACATGGCAATTCTATTGGAGGAGTTATTGATGGTTGTCCGGCTGGATTGGAATTAGATTTCGAGTATTTGCAGAAACAATTGTATAGAAGAAAGCCAGGACAAAGTAAGGTTACAAGTAGTAGAAAAGAAAATGATACTGTCGAATTTTTATCAGGTATTTTTGAGGGTAAAACTACTGGTTCCCCTATAGGATTTATTATTAATAATGAAGATTATATTTCTGAAGATTATACGCATTTGAAGGATTTTTTTAGACCTTCTCATGCTGATTTCGTTTATCAAAGTAAGTATGGAATAAGAGATTATAGAGGAGGTGGTAGATCTTCCGCTAGAGAAACTGCTAATTGGGTTGTAGCTGGATCTATTGCTAGGCAGTTTTTAGACGGATTAGGAATTAAGATTAATGCTTATGTTAGTGCTATTGGTAATGTAAGAGTTAGTAGATCTTATCAGGATTTGGATTTTTCATCTACTTATAGTAACTTTGTAAGGTGTCCAGATCTTGATTGTTCAGAGAAAATGATCAAAGAGATTGAAAAAGTAAAAAAAGAAGGGGATACCATAGGTGGTGAAATTATAGTTGTTGCTTCGGGTGTTCCTGTGGGATTTGGGGAGCCAGTATTTGATAAATTACATGCAGATATAGGCAAGTCTATGCTTAGTATAAATGCTGTACATGGATTTAAATATGGTTTTGGAGGCGTAGATATTCCTTCTAGTAGAGGTAGTGATGTAAATGATATTTTATTAGATAGTAGCGGTTTTACTAAAACAAATTATTCGGGTGGTATACAAGGAGGTATAAGTAATGGAAATGATATTTATTGTGAAGTGTCTTTTAAACCAGTTGCTACTATAATGAAGAAACAGAGTATGATTAGAAATGATGGAGCTTCAAAAGTGATAAAAGGTAAAGGTAGGCATGATCCCTGTGTAGTTCCTAGAGCAGTACCTATTGTTGAAAGTATGTTAGCGCTTACTTTGATGGATCATTATTTAAGAAGTTTAACAGATAAAATTTAATTGCATGAGAGTTTTTATTTTTTTTCTCTTATGTTTTCCAATTTTTGTATTTGGACAAGTTTTTGAAACAAATTTTGGTGGTTCCTCTGGAGATTATGGTTATTCAGTTCAGCAAACTTCTGATGGAGGATATATTATGACAGGACATACAGAGTCTTTTGGTAATGGAGATGAAGTTTATCTTGTTAAAGTAGATGCTAATGGAGTACAGCAGTGGTATCGGACATTTGGAGGTTGGGATTATGATGATGGTTATTCAGTGCAAGAAACTTCTGATGGAGGGTTTATAATTGTAGGTGTTACATATTCTTTTAGTAACGCAGATGGTGATGTTTATCTTGTTAAAACAGATAGCAATGGAATACAGCAATGGTATCGGACGTTTGGCGGCTGGGATTATGATTATGGTAATTTTGTACAGCAAACAAGTGATGGAGGTTATGTTATTACAGGTTATACCAATATGGGAGATACTTTGGGGAATGTTTATCTTATTAAAACAAATTCAAATGGAATACAGCAGTGGTATAAAACTATTGGAGGAATAGAGAGTGATGAGGGTTATTGTGTGCAACAAACTTCTGATGGTGGTTATATTATTAGTGGTTACACTAGATCATTCAGTATAGGAGCTTCTGATGTTTATTTAATTAAAACAGATAATCAAGGTGATACATTATGGACTAAGACCTTTGGCGGAACAGGTCATTTCTATGATTATGGTTACTCTGTTAAACAAACAAGTGATGGTGGCTATATTGTTGCAGGAGAAAAATTTTCTTTTGGAAATAGTGATGTATATTTGATAAAGACTGATTTATATGGAAATGAAATTTGGACTAAAACTTTTGGAGGTTTAGATGCTGAAAGGGGTTATTCGGTGCAACAAACTTCTGATGGAGGGTATATAGTTACTGGAAATACAAATTCATTTGGTAGTGGGTCTTGGGATGTCTATCTTATTAAAACAGATGCTAATGGAGATTCCATTTGGACTAAAACTTTTGGAGGTATAAGTTATGATTATAGTCATGATGTACAACAAACTATAGACGGTGGTTATGTTATTGTAGGATCTACATATTCCTTTGGTAATGGTGGTTATGATATTTACTTAATTAAAACAGATATTAATGGTAATACTTTTCCAATTTTAGGATGTATTGATACTATTGCATGTAATTATGATGTTAATGCAAATACAGATGATGGTAGTTGTTTGTTGGTTTATGGCTGTACAAATCCCTTAGCTTGTAATTATGATAGTTTAGCTGGTTGTGATGATGGTAGTTGTTTATTGGTTTATGGTTGTACAAATCCCTTAGCTTGTAATTATGATAGTTTAGCTGGATGTGATGATGGTAGTTGTTTATTAATTTATGGCTGTACAAATCCCTTAGCTTGTAATTATGATAGTTTAGCTGGTTGTGATGATGGTAGTTGTTTTTTGGTTTATGGCTGCACAGATCCCTTAGCTTGTAATTATGATAGTTTAGCTAGTTGTGACGATGGTAGTTGTTCTTCTCTTTCTGGTTGTACAAATCCCTTAGCTTGTAATTATGATAGTCTTGCTGTTTGTGATGATGGTAGTTGTTCTTCTCTTTCTGGTTGTACAAATCCCTTAGCTTGTAATTATGATAGTTTAGCTGGTTGTGATAATGGTTCTTGTTTTTTTTCTGTAACATGGCAGCAATCTCTTTCTCTTTGTGATGGAGAAAGTACTAATATAGGTAGTAGTGTCTATTATAGTGCAGGTAATTATATTGATACACTTATTTCATCTAATGGGTGTGACAGTATTGTTTATAGTAATATTGCTGTAATGTCTTCTATGACTTTGCAGCAGTCATTGTCATTATGTTATGGAGATAGCGCACTTGTAGGAAATAGTATTTATTATTATCCAGGTAATTATATAGATACTTTAAGCGGATTAAATGGTTGTGATAGTATTGTATATACGAATATTGCTATATTACCACCAAACGTATGGCAGCAGTCATTTTCGATATGTGATGGGGATAGTATTTTTGTGGGAAATAATGTTTATCAATCAGCTGGCTATTATGTAGATACGTTGTTGTATCCAAATATTTGTGATACTATTATGCATACTAATATCTATATCGATTACAATACATTTTCTTATGATACCGTTGTGGTTAATTCTAGTAATTATTATTGGCTTAATAATATTCTTACTGTTTCGGGTGATTATTCGGACACCCTTATTAATTCAGTAGGATGTGATAGTATTGTAAATCTTAATTTAACTATTTTGAACGCTACAATGACAGTAAGTTTAAACGAAAGAAAAAAAATATCTAGAATTACAAATATTTTAGGTCAAGAAACAGTATTAAGAAAAAATACTATTGTTTTTTATATATTCGAAGATGGAAAAGTTGAAAAGAGTTTATTTGTAGAATAAGATGAAAAAGCTAGCATTGCACTGGAGGATTATTATTGGCATGGCATTAGGTGTTGTGTATGGCCTTATTGCTTCAAATATGGGTTGGGTAGATTTTACTGATAAATGGATAAAACCATGGGGTGTTATTTTTGTTAATTTTTTAAAATTAATTGCTGTTCCTTTAGTATTTGCTTCTTTAGTTAAAGGAGTGGCGTCTTTATCTGATATTTCAAGCTTAAGTAGAATAGGAGGAAAAACTATAGTTTTTTATTTATCCACTACAATTGTTGCAGTAACTATTGGTTTATTATTAGTTAATACAGTAAAGCCAGGATCTAATTTTGATAAAGATACTATTATATTAAGCTCTGTAAGTCAAGAGAGAGCAAATGCAAAAATTACTACTGCAGAGGTAGTGAATAAATCGGGTCCCTTGCAATTTATGGTAGATATTGTTCCGGTTAATTTTTTTTCTTCTGCTAGTAATAATAGAAATATGTTGCAAATTATTTTCTGTGCTATTTTATTTGGGATAGCTATGGTAATGTTATCAAAAGAAAAAACAGTATATATTAAGGGTTTTTTTGATGGATTAAATGATATTATTTTACAGATAGTAGATTTAATTATGTTGTTAGCTCCTTATGGTGTTTTTGCACTTTTAGGAGGTTTAGTAGTTGATTTTGGTGCGAGTATTAGTTTGTTCATTGCTTTAGCTAAATATTCCTTTACTGTAATATTAGGTTTGTTGTTGATGGCTTTTTTAGTTTATCCTTTAATTCTTAGAGTTTTTACAAAAGTTAGCTATTTTGATTTTTTTAGAGGTATATCACCTGCACAGATGCTCGCTTTTTCTACAAGTTCAAGTGCGGCTACATTGCCAGTTACTATGGAGAGATGTGAGGAGCATATAGGAGTTTCGGAAGAGATTTCTTCTTTTGTTTTACCTTTGGGTGCAACTATTAATATGGATGGAACTTCTGTGTATCAAGCTGTGGCAGCAGTGTTTATTGCTCAGGTTTTTGGTATTGAATTAGAATTGTATCAGCAGTTAACTATTGTATTGACTGCTACATTAGCTTCTGTTGGAGCTGCAGCCGTTCCTGGTGCAGGTATGGTAATGTTAGTTATTGTACTTGGTGCAATTAATGTTCCTGCAGAAGGTCTTGCGCTAATTTTTGGTGTTGACAGAATCTTAGACATGATACGTACTGTGGTTAATGTAACAGGTGACGCAACAGTAGCAACAGTTGTTGCTTCTACAGAAGGTGTTTTAAAGGATTTAAGAAAAGAGGAATAAAGATGTTGAAGTTGAGAATTGTTCTTGTTTTTTCTTTTCTATATATTCAATCCGTTTTTTCTCAAGAGTGCTTTCCAAATAAGAGTAGGGATAAAAGATTAGTTAAGAAAATAGAAAAATTAATTGAGAGGGGAGATTATTATGAAGCTATCGATGCTTTGAGTGATTGCTCAGGTAAGGCAGTTGTCTTTTCAGTTTTACTTTCTGAAGTTTTTTGGAAAAGAGGTGATCTTATAAGTGCTGAAAATATGGCGCTTAAGTCTAATGATATTTGTCCAGATTGTTTTTCCAAAGCAAATTTTATTTTGGGAAATATTTCTTATAAAAGAAAAGATTATGTGCAAGCTGATATTTATTTTAAAAAAGCTCTTGACTTAGAATTAAAAGAGCCTTATTACTCTGATGCTTTTGCATTGTATCAGAAGGTGAGAGTTCTTGCTGATATAGTGAATAATCCCGTAGATTTTTATCCTGAAATTGTTCCCGGTGTTTCTACTCAGGATGATGAATATTTACCTGTATTTTCTGCTGATCAGGAGATGTTATTTTTTACAAGAAGAGTTGATCGAGTTAGTTTGAATTCTATTGCGTTAACTACTTTTGAAGAGTTTTCTATTAGTAAAATTCAAAATGGTAATTTTGGTGTTGGAGAGCCTCTTTCTTTTCCTTTTAATTTGGGTCAGAATGAGGGTGGGGCTTCTATTACTATTGATAATAATATACTTTATTTTACAAAATGCATAAGGAATAATGATGGTTATAATAATTGCGATATTTTTTATGCTTATAATCAAGGTAATGGGTTATGGTCTAAGGTCTATGAGTTTTCTGATAGTATATCAAGAGTAGATTCTTGGGATTCGCAGCCAACTGTTTCTTCTGATGGTAATACTATTATATTTTCTAGTGATAGAGATGGGGGGTATGGTAATATGGATCTTTATGAAATTAACAAGGAAAATGGTGTGTGGACTAATCCTAAGAATTTAGGGTCTAAAATTAATAGTACTGAATATGAGAAGTCACCATTTTTACATCCTGATGGTAAAACTTTATTTTTTTCTTCAACAAACTTCCCTGCTTTAGGAGGTTTTGATATATTTTATAGTAGAAAAGATTCATTAGGTTTTTGGGGTTTACCTGTTAATATAGGATACCCTATTAATACTTTAGCCGATGAAATTTCTCTTTTTGTAAGTACTGATGGTAGTCGAGCTTTTTTTTCATCTAATACTTTAGACGGATTTGGCGGTTGGGATATTTATTCTTTTACTTTACATGAGAAAGCGAAGCCAAATAGGGTTTTGTTTATAAAAGGTTCTATTGTAGGTGAGTATGGGCAGACTATTGATGGTGTTGATATCAAAGTTAAGAATTTAAATACACAAAAAGTTACATCTATTAGGTCAATAAATGGGCGTTATGCGTGTTCCGTTTCTTTGTCTGATTCTGATAATGTAATAATTACTGTAAATAAGCAGGGTTTTGCATTTAACTCTACCTATATTTCTGCTGCTGATGATTTATTTTTTTCGCCTAGTAATCTTGATTTTAAGATGCAAGCTTTAGCTGAGGGTAAGTCTTTTAAGATCGATAATATATATTTTGCAAATAATTCATATGAGATAAATGAGGTGGCAAGACAAATTCTGCTAGAGTTTGCTAAATATTTAAAACAAAATAAAGATTTGATTATCGAGATTAATGGATTCACCGATAATATTGGAAATAAGTTAGACAATCAATTGCTTTCAGAAAATAGGGCTAGAGCTGTTTTTGATCTTATTTTAGCGCAAGAGATATCTGATAGTAGGGTTTCTTATAATGGTTTTGGTGAAAATAATCCAATTTCTAGTAATGATACTGAAAAGGGGAGGTCTGAAAATAGAAGGACTGAGTTTAAAATAATCAGTCAATAGATTGTCAATAAATACTATTTTTTAGTATTATTTTTTTATTTCTTTGATTCTTGCTTTTTTGCCGGTTAACTTCCTTAGGTAAAATATTTTAGACCTTCTAACTTTGCCTTTTCTGTTGATGTCAATTTTTGTAATTAATGGCGAGTTTTTCGGGAATATTCTTTCAACTCCTATTGAATGTGATATTTTTCTTACAGTAAATGTTTCAGTTGCGCCTATTCCTTTTTTTTGAAGCACATCTCCTTTAAATAATTGGGTTCTTTCCTTTCCTCCTTCTTTAATGGTGTAGTAAACAGTGATGTTGTCCCCTGATTTAAATTCTGGAAATTCATTAATTGTATTAAGTTCTTTTGCTATTGCTTCAGTAATATTCATTTTCTAAATGTGAGATTTAAACAATTTTGCAATATTAAGGATTTTTTTTAGTTTTAATTTAAATTATGTAAACATTTTTATTTTAATAGGTCTGGTCTTATTTTTTTTGTTCTTTCTAGTGCTTTTGTCTCTCTCCATTCGCTAATTTTTTTTGTATTGCCTGAGAGTAATATTTCAGGTACTTGCATACCTTTGTAATTTGCTGGTCTTGTGTATATTGGTGGGGCTAACAGATTGTCTTGGAATGAGTCTGTTAGTGCTGATGTTTCGTTTGAAATTACACCTGGTATTAATCTTACTATAGCATCTGTAAGTATTGCTGCGGCTGGCTCTCCGCCTGTAAGGACAAAGTCACCGATGCTTATTTCCTTTGTTATGTGTAAATCTCTTGCTCTTTGGTCAATGCCTTTGTAGTGACCGCAAAGGAGGATTAGATTTTTATATGTAGATAGTATGTTGCATGTTTGTTGATTGAGCGTTACTCCATCTGGAGTAAGATAGATGATTTCATTATATTTTCTTTCTTTCTTGAGTTTTGTGATGCATTTGTCGATAGGCTGTATGGACATTACCATGCCTGCCCCGCCACCAAATTGGTAGTCGTCTGTACTTTTTTGTTTGTTTTCTGTATAATCCCTAAGATTATGTATTTGTATATTAACACTTTTCTTTTCTTGCGCTCTTTTTAAAATTGAGTGTTCAAAGAAGCTGCTAAAGAAGTTTGGGAATATTGTTATTATGTCAATTCTCATATTACAAAAATACATAAATCGGTATAATATTATTGATTTATTTCTGTAAAAAAACACCATGACACAATGTCATATTTATGTATTTAAATATTTAAAATCAGATATTTATATAGTTTATATAAATTTTTTGTTTATCAAATAAAAAAAGTAATTTTTATAATCATTTTTCAAATTATTTTTAATAATATTAAATATAATTTTACAAGTTGAGAATTTATTCTATATATTTTTTTATTTTTAAATTTAATTACAATATTAAATATGGGAAGAAAAATCTTATTAGTATTTTGTTTTTTATTTGCTACCTGCTACATATATTCACAAGTTTTAGATAGTGTTAGGATTGACACTGTTTTAACAGATGTTGAACTTAATTTTCATGACTCTATAGTTAACTTAAATCAACAAAATAAAATATTTTCTGATTCTAGAATGGAATATAATTATGCATTAGAGTTATTTAATAGAAAAGATTTTAATCAAGCTAGCATAAGCTTTACTAAAGCTATCAAAATTGATTCTACTTTTTCAAAAGCTTATTATTATCGAGGAAGGTGTTATGAATATTTTAGTGATAGTTTAGCGATATTAGATTATAATATTGCATTTAGTTTAGATTCCTCTAATTTTTCTCCTCTTTATTCTTTAGCTAAAATTCAAGCAAATATTGATTTTAATACAGCGCTAAATACTTATAAATATATTATTCAGTCTAGCAATAGTGAGTATAGTGCTTATTATGAGATTGGAATTTTGTTATATATTGAAAAAGATATTGAGGGTGCTATAGAGGCTTTTACAAAATCTTTAAATATTAAAAAAGACGCACGATCTTTTAATGATCGTGCAAGTTGCTATCGATTATTAAATGAAAATGAGCTGGCAATTAAGGATTATATTACAGCTATTGCGTTAGATTCTGAATTGGCATATATTTATAATAATCTTGCAAGTACTTATAGAAATAAAGGTGATTCTGTAAAAGCTTTAAGTTATTATTCTTTAGCTATTAATAAAGATACAAATTATGTTCTTGCTTATAATAATAGAGGTGGTTTGTATATTGATCTAAATAATTTAGATAATGCTTTGAATGATATTGATAAAGCCATTTCTATTGATAATGATTATGCTCCTTCTTATAATAATAAAGGTGTAATATTCCATATGCAGAAAAAATATACTGAGGCGCTGTTTTATTTTGATAAAGCAATATTATTAGATAATAATTATGCCAAAGCTTACCTAAATAGGGGGATAACACGGCAAATGAAAAGAGATGAAAATGGTGCTTGTAATGATTGGATTAAAGCAAAAGAATTAGGTGTTAATTTGGCAAATAAATATTTAGATAATGATTGTAATTGATTTTAGAAAGATTTTACTATTCTTATTGTTTTGTAGCTCTTTTGTTATGCTTTTAGCTCAGAACATTGAGTTTAAAAATTCTAACTTTAAGTCTAACAAGAAAGGCTTAAAAGCTGCTCAGAAGAATATTAAAATAGCTGATCAATATCGTGAGAGTGCTTTATTAAACTTTTTAGCCATGCAAGATGCTAGGCAAGAAGCCGAAAATGCGTATTTGTATTATAAAAAGGTATATAATTTTAATTCAAATAATGCCAATTTAAATTATAAGATTGCGAGTGTTTTATTATTAACTAATAGGAAAGAATTTGCTAAGAAATATTTAGAAAAAGCTATTTCTTTTTCTGTAGATTTACCTGATGAATTCATTTTTTTTCATGCTATGGTATTACAATTAGAAGGTAAATATATTGAGGCAATTGATAAGTATGAATATTTCATGCAAAATGGAAAAAAGAAGTTAGTTTCAAAATATTCTACATTACTAAAAAAGTTTATTGAAGAATGTACTTTAGCACCAAGTATATTAGCTCAAAATCAGAGGATATGGGTTGATAATTTAGCGATAAATTCAATATATGATGATTGGAGCCCTTGTCTAAGTGCAGATGGTGATTTATTAATATTCACTTCAAATAGAAAGAATGATAATGTAATGAATGAAAGAGGCTTTTATGATCAAGATATTTATTATTCAAATTTGTCAGATAGAAATTTTAAGACTGCTTCTTCATTATCTGAATTAAATACATCTAATGATGATGTTTCCGGAGGTTTATCTTATGATGGGCAGAAATTATTGATTTATAAGAAAGAATATGGAAATACTGATGTGTTTGAGTCAATTTTATATGGAAAAGAATGGAGTAAGCCAAGTAGAAAAATGGGTGAAAAATTGAAGGGAGGTAATACAGAAAAAAATGAAACTTTTTCTTCTTATGATCCTCCAGGAGTTAAGATTTATTATATTACTGATGGTGGATATAGTGGAAATAAAGATATATATTTTTCCGGTGTAATGAATAAGGAAAGAAATATCTGGGGTAAAGGACAGAGTGCAGGAGTAATTAATACAAAATTTCAGGAGGGTTCAGTATATATTCATCCTGATGCTAGAACTATGTATTTTTCTTCTAAAGGTCATAATTCTATTGGAGGATATGACATTTTTGTTTCATATGTTGATGAGTTAGGTCATTGGGGTAAACCTATAAATTTAGGATATCCTATTAATACTCCTTACGATGATTTGTTTTATAGTGCAACAGCTAGTGGAAGGTGTGCATATATTTCTTCTAATAGAGCAGGAGGTAAAGGGGGGTTAGATATTTATAAAGTAACTTATTGGGGTTTTGATAAACCAATGACACCAGATTATGAAGATCAGTTATTCTCTAGTATTGCAATTCCTGTTTCTGAAAAAATAGTAGCTGAACCTATTGATTTTGAAGAAAAGTCATTGACCGTATTCAAGGGAAGAGTACTTGATATAGTTACTAAAAAACCTATTGAATCAAATATAGAAATAACTATTAATACAACAGGAGAGATTTATACTACAACATATTCAAATAGCGCGACAGGAAAGTTTCTATTGTCTTTACCGGTTGGACAAAACTATGGAATATCATTGGTTGCTGAGGGATATTTATTTCATTCTGAAAATTTTAATATCCCTAATGGAGATGGTTTTAATATTGTAAATAAAGATATTGAATTAAAGAATATAAAGGTAGGAAATAATGTTACTTTAAATAATGTATTTTTTAATACAGGAAAATGGGATCTAAATCCTGATTCTTATTCCGAACTTGATCGATTGATTAAACTACTTATAGATATTCCATCTTTAAAGATTGAAATATCAGGTCATACTGATAATGTAGGTAGTGAATCTTTTAATTATTTATTGTCTCAGCAAAGAGCGGATGCAGTTCTAACATATTTATTATCTAAGGGGGTTGATAATTCTAGAATTACTGCTAAGGGTTATGGAAAAGATAAACCTGTAGCATCTAATGAGAATTCAGAGGGAAGAGCTGCAAATAGAAGGACTGAATTTGAAATTATAGAAAATTAATTTATTATAATTTTTTGTGATTTACTCTTAGATTTAATTATATAGGTTCCAGTATTTATATTTAAATTACTTGTTGCATTTTTATGTTTTTTTAGTATAAATTTTCCGGTTATATCATAAATTACAAATGGTTCTGTATTTTTAATAATCATATCACTTTTATCAAAAATAAAAGATTCTATTTTTGAATCATTTAGAGCGGTATTTTGGGCTTCTTGAACTGATAGAGAGAGCGTATATACCTGATCACCAGAAGTATTATTATTTCCATTAGCAAACATTAATGTTGCGTAGAAAGTGGTGCTTAATGAGCTTGATGCTGTTGGAGTCCAGTCTACAGACCAACTTTTGCTATTATTTCCAGAAGTTCCCGATGCTTTATGTGTAACTGCATTATTACTATTTACTAGCTTAGTTGTGATGTCAGTAATTAAAAAATTACCTGATTTTCCTGTCATATTTTCAGCAGTTAATTCAAAGCCATATTTATTAATTTGAGAACCGCCAACACCAGTAAGTGTTATCGTATATGTGCTTCCTATTAAATAACCTGTTGATGGTATATTAGTAGTTATACTCACAATATCATTTCCAATATTTTGTTGAATATTTCCAGAGTGACAAGCAGTACAATTCTGACCATCTAATGGGGAGTTAGTTTTGCCTCCTGGAGAACCAGAACCAAAAGAGTTAGAAACAGTTGGGTAACATAATATCGCTAAAACAAAAATAGTTGGGATAATTAGAATTATTCTCATAAATATTTTTTTTGTTAATATACAAATATAAAAATTATAATTTAAGTGCTTTTTTTAATTAAGGTGTAATAAGTTTTATGCATCTAACGATATTTATAGTAAACATTTATATTTGCAAAACTATGGTGAATAAATCTCAAATATTAGATCGAAATGGAATAGATCAAAAGATTAATAGATTAGCTTGGCAGGTATATGAAAATAATGTAAAAGAAGATGAGATTGTACTTGTTGGTATATTTGGTAGAGGAGAGGTTATAGCTATTGAGTTATTTAAAGTTCTTAAGCAAATTTCTGCATTTAAGATTAAGCTTGGTGTTATAACTTTAGATAAGGATAATCCTTATAAAGAAGAGACTAAGATTAATTTAGATCTATCTGACTACGCTAATAAAGTGGTTATATTAATTGATGATGTTCTGAACTCTGGTAAGACACTAATGTATGCTAGTAAACACTTTCTTAATACTCCGCTTATTAAATTGTCAACTGTTGCACTAGTAGACAGAAATCATAATCGTTTCCCTATAAGGGCTGATTATGTTGGTTTATCACTAGCAACAACATTACAAGAGTATATTTCAGTATCTTTAGATGGTGATTCGCAAGGCATTTATCTTTGTTAATACTTCATTGATAGAAAGATTAGTCGTGTCAATTGTGTAGTCTGCCATTAGATAGAATTTCTCTCTATCAGCAAGTGTTTGTTTGATAAATAATTTTAATTCTTCTTTTGATTTATTTTGAATTAATGGTCTTTTATTATTATTCTTAGAAATTCTGTTAAACAATTCATTTTCAGAGGCCTTTAAGTATATGCTGCATCCAGTTTGATTAATAAATTTCATATTACTTTTATAAGTAGGAAGACCTCCTCCACATGCTACTAAATTTTTTTTGGGAATATCCCTTAGAATATCAGCTTCTATCTTTCTAAAAATATTTTCACCATTATTTTTGAAAATTTCTGTGATACTACTTTTATATTTATTTTTTATTTTTTCGTCAGTGTCAATTAAGGATATGTTGTGTTGTTTGGAAAGTTGTTTGCCAATGGTAGTTTTACCTACTCCCATAAAACCAATAAGATATAGCATGTTAATAAATTATTTGATTGCAAAATAAGTTTTTTCGATGATATTGATAATAATATATGCTGAATAATTACTTATTAAAATTATGAGTAAAAAAAAAAGTTGATTAATTAAAAGTAATATATTTGCAGCCAATTTTTAATGACTTGGTAGCTCAGTTGGTAGAGCAACGCCCTTTTAAGGCGTGGGTCCTGGGTTCGAGCCCCAGCCAGGTCACTA
>MDSV01239912.1_pt1 | contig 35740 bp, 32 predicted proteins | sample 810851 | NCBI WGS metagenome assembly MDSV01 (sample SAMN05326640, study PRJNA326480) | marine metagenome | isolation source: seawater | place: Atlantic Ocean: North East | collected 2012 | reverse complement strand
GCATGAAAAGAAATAAATTTTAATACCACATATAAGCGATTAATAAAAATCGATAAAGATCTATTATTGTAAAAATGAAATATAGTAATTAAGGATATTACTAAAGTGAGACAGTGAAACAAATATTTATTAATTGTCTGTTCAGTTATTGCAAATAAAAAATTCAAAATACCTAAAAAAAGTACAGTAAAAAAAGTTAGAAAAATAGAATTTACCAATCTTTTTTCATATTTTCTGCTAAATACAAGAGATGTAAAAACAAGTATTATTAGGAAAATTATGGATGATAAATTGCGATTAAAAACAAATAATAATCCTCCACTACTCATTATTAATAAAAATAGGATTATATTATCTATTAATCTTTGATTAACTGTATATTTCATTATTCCCAATTCATTTCTTTATTAATTAGTTTTTCTAACAATTTAACATCTTCTTCAAAATATGTTTCAAAAATATCTTTTTTATCAGTAGCTGTTAGTGGAATATTTTGAACTTGTTTCAAATTTAATGTTTGTAATTTATTCTTAATAAATTGCCTATATTTTAATGAAGGAATGATTTTTTTTCCAATATCTCTCCAAATACCTTTTTTCTGAAGGAGTTCCTTTAGCCACATTGATCTTGGGACACTTGATTTATTACTATAAAGATTAGTATTTAATAATTCATTTTTTAAACCTAAAAAATTCTGTATTTTATTTATGGTTTTCTTCCTATCATCTAAAAACTCTTTTTCAAAATTTATTATCATGAAATTCTCTCTTGGGAAAAGCTGAAAATAATTATTTATACTTTCATAATATAATCCCTGCTGGATATAAGAAAATCTCAATTTTGAAAGATAATCCTTATCATTTATTCTTTTTTTTTCTAGCTTTAATGCTGTCTTAAAATCATAAATTTCGTGACTATCTCTATAAGAATGCATAAAATGAGAATATGCTCTGTCAACTGGATGTCTTAATATTATAATAAATTTAATAGAATTGCCTAAATCATTATATATTCTCTTTGCTGCCTGCTTATCAAATAAATAAGTAGGAGTAAAATCTATTATGCATGATTGTTTATTATATTGATTAAAATATGTTTTTAAATACCATTCTAAACCTTTACTGTAGACATCAGGAATGTCAAAAAAATGTGGCTCCTTAAAAGATGATGGAAAAATATCAGAATGATTTTTTAATATGTCATATAAGGTTGTTGTGCCTGACTTGGCAGCACCAATACACATAGCATTTGGTTTCATTTTATCCAATTATTTAAATTTCTGTTTAACAATTTAGATAATTGATCAACATCTTTACGATAATAATCTTTTAACCATCTTTCTGTTTTTATTCTCATTTTTGGTGAAGGTTTAGTAAATAATTTTATAAATATAAATTTAAACTTATTAAATAAATATCTTACTAAAAAAATGTTCTTTAAAAAACGTTTTATAAAAAAATCTTTTCGCATGATCTTTTTAATAAAATTGTTCTTCCAATTCCATCCACCTACCATATACTTATTATGAGTATTGATATCTATTTTTTTAATATTTAAAAAATCAAAAATTTTTTCTAATTCTTTATTTACATTACGCTTATAATCATCATAAATAATTACATGTGTATTGGTAAATTTCTTTAAGAAAGGTTTTACTTGTTTATAATAATTTCCTAGATGAAGATATCTTGATGCAGGTGTAATATTATGTTTATTTTTGTACCTATCTTCAGATATTTTAATTGCCTCCTCAAAAGTTAAATCTTCCATCATATTATATCTCTTAACATGATGATAGCCAGAAAAAGCTCTCTCAACAGGATTTCTTAACATAATTATTATTCTAACATGAGGTGTTAAATATTTCTTAATATTTTTAATGGTAATTTCAGGATATGCAAGATACATTACACTTGATTCTCCTTTATATTTATAAGAATCTATTACATTAAACAAGTTAAAATATTCATCTTTATCTATAATTCCCTTAGGAATTCTATCCTTTCCTATATCATTGTTAATTAAAAAATGTGGCTCTTTTGGAGTGGTCATAAAAATGTCAGGATGTTGCTGCAAGTAATTATGCAAAGATGTTGTTCCGCTTTTTGCAGCTCCAATAATTAATAAATTTGGTCCTTTCATTATTCTTTCCAATGCTTTAAATCAATTTTTAATAATTCTTCTAGCTTTGTTATATCTTCTGTGTAAGATAAAAGTAATTCTTTTCTAATTTTATTTGACATAGGGGCTGAACGTTTTTTTATAAAAAACTCTACGTTACTAAAAATATTTTTTACTAATTTATTTGGTAATATTTTTTTTATCATGACTTTTATATAACTCTTTTTAAAAAATATATCTTTCAACCACTGATACCTCCAAACTTTACCACCAACATTATGTTTTTTTGTTGTATCGATACTTATATTTGAATCTACATTTAAAAATTTAAATGTATTTTTCACGCTTAAATTTGTATTTTTTTTAAAATCTTCATAAAAAATTATATGTACATTTTTAAAATTATCCAAATACGATTTTACCATTTTGTAATACATTCCCATATCTTGATAATTTACCATGGGAGACAAATTTGGATTTTGTTTTAACCTCTCTTTTTCTATTTTCAATGCTTCTTCAAACGATAAGTTTTCTTTTTTTCCTCTTGACACATGCAAATATGCTGAAAACGCTCTATCTACCGGTTTTCTAAGCATAATGATAATCTTAATATCATTACCTAAATAATGTTTAATATTTTTAATAGCTGTTTCGTAATAATATAAATATAAAACCGTAGACTCACCTATTAATTTTTCATGCTTAACATCACTAAAAAGTGATTTGTATTCTTCAAAATCCCAAACACCATTATGCACTCTATTTTTGATTATCTCTTTGACTAAAAATCTAGGTTCTTTTACTTTCATTCCTCTAGCATTATAACTAGGCATAAATATATCAGGATGTTGATTTAAATAATTATGTAAAGAACTTGTACCACATTTTGCAGCTCCAACTATTAAAAAATTTGGCATGTAATTTTTCATTTTTTTAATATTGGGATATAAAATGTTAAAAAACCAAACTTCTTCTTAACAGCAATCACCATACTTATATTCCATATAATAAGACTAGACATAGATGCAAAAGCTGCACCATTTATTCCATAAATACCAAAATTAAATAACGGGCTACTAATAGGAATTAAAAGCAAATTAAGGATGATATTAACACTAGCTCCTATAAAAAGTAATATCGCATATATATTCTGGTTATTTGTCATTTGCAATAGATTACCAACAGAACCTGAAAAAGCACTAATTAATCTACCGAAAGAAAGTAACATAAATGCTGTTACACCTAATTTAAATTCTGCCCCAAAAAAACCTAATAAAAATTTAGGAAATAAGAAGAAAAGTAATACCATTGGAAGAGTAGTCCAAAAAATCATTTTAGTTGACTGTTTTACAACTCTTCTTAGGCCTTTGAAATCATTATTTCCAAAAAATTCAGCAAATTTTGGCGCTGCAATACTGTTAATAGACATTAAAGAAATTGCAGCAACCATTGACAATTTAAAGGCAGTGTGATAAATTCCTACATCATCTGAGCTTGCCATCGCTCCTAACATTAATTTATCTGTCCATGCCATAATAAATTGCACCGATTGCGCAAACATTAAAGGAATTGAGATCTTAAATATTGATTTATAACTTATAATTTCTAAATTGTCATTTACCTTATCTCTTTTTTTATATTTAAATCTATAATTAAATGTAATAAAAGATAAAAAAGATACTATTAATAAAGAAAGTAAATAGGCATAAATAGGAACTTCTTTTGATGTATTGAATTGGTATATAATTGTAATAAATATTATAGAGAAAAATGCTTGTGAAGCTCTATAAAAAAAAGAAAAATCAGAAATATGTTTTAAGCCTCTTAGACTTTGATAATGAAGCATAAAAAATGTCATTGGTAAAACAAAAAATGCATTTAATTTTATATAATGATAATCTATATTAATAATCTCTGCAATGTTTATAGCAAAAAAATACATTGATAAAGAAGAAAAAATAGAAGTAATGACTAAAATATTAAATATTTTTTTTCGAAAAAAAGAAATACTTGACCATTTTTTTTTATAAGCAAACGATGCAATAAAACGGATAGAAGTAGTATCAACACCTATTTTAGCTATTAATGTAAATAGTCTTAAAATAGTAATTGCCAAAACATATTCTCCCAATCCACTCGCGCCAAATAAATTAGCAATAATTAATGTTAAGATAAAACCCAGTCCTAAACCTAGTAATCTAAATAAGAAAGAAATTCCACCACCCTTAAATAATTCTAAAAAATGTCTGTCATTAAATAAATTGATTATACTTTTTTTCATTTTATTCAACTAAAAACCAGGGATTTAATAAGTTTTTTTTATTGTATATTAATTCTTTGGTAGAATTATACTTTTTAACAGAAAATCCTGCATATTTAACTATAGCATGACCTGCTGCAGTATCCCATTCCATGGTTGGAGCATAACGTGGATATACATTTGCTTTGCCTTCAGCTACCATGCATAATTTTAATGATGAACCAACTGACATAAGATTAACATTATTATATTTTTTTTTCATTTTATTAAAAAACAACTCTGTTTCATGTGACATATGTGAACGTGAACCAACAATAGTAAAATTATTTTGATTATTCTTTATAGGTAGTTTTTTGCATGACTTTAATAATTCATCTAAATCATCATTTATATGTTTTAATGTAATTTTATCCTTTTTATATGACCCCATATTTTCAAGTCCAAAATACAATACTTTAGTTGCAGGTACATATATAACACCCATAATTGGTTTTTGTTTATATATTAATGCAATATTTACTGTAAATTCTCCATTCCTTTTAATAAATTCTTTTGTTCCATCCAAAGGATCTACTAACCAAAAATACTCCCAATTTTTTCTTTCTATATAAGTAGTTTTTGAACCTTCCTCACTCAATATAGGGATTTCAGTTTCAGCAAGTTCTTTACAAATAATATCATTACATTTTTTATCTGCAATAGTTAATGGTGACTGGTCTTCTTTTATTTCAATTTTATAATCTGATAAATAAATATCCATAATAGCATTACCTCCTAAAATAGATGAATTTATAGATTTAAGTAATAAATTTTTAAAATCCATAATATTATGTTTTATATATTTGAAATGCACTTGATGTACCAATTCTTGCAACACCTGCATTAATCATTTTTATAGCTTTATCATATGTTTTTATCCCACCAGATGCTTTGATTTTAATATTATTTGATGCTTCCTTTATTATTTTTATGTCTGACAAAGTTGCTCCTGTTCCTTTATAATAACCTGTAGATGTTTTAAGATAAAAATTTGATTTTTGCAATTTAAAATTATTATCTATAATGTTAGATATTCTTAATGAGATATTAAAAATTTGTTTTTTAGATAAAGCACCTGTTTCTATAATCCACTTTATCACTTTTTCATGTTTTAAAACTACCTTGCTTACTTCAATAATTTCACTGTCAAATTTTTTAAATTGGGATCTTTTAAAGGCATTATAATCACAAACAAAATCAAGTTCTGAAACACCATTTTTAATCGCTATTAATGCTTGTTTAATTTTTTCTTCTTTGGATTTATCACCTAAAGGAAAATCTATTACTGTACCTAGTGACACATCTGAATGATAGCTAGAGATTATTTTTTTTGCATAATTGATGTATTCAGGACGTAACATAACTAATTTAAAGTTACAATCAATTGCTTCTTTTATAAGACTGTTAATTATAGTTAATATCTTATTTTCTGAAAAAAAATCTTCTTCTTTTTGTAAAAATGTAGATTCTAAATAACTGGAAAGATTCATATAAAATGATTAAAACACAAATTTAATCATTTTAGAAAATTAATTTAAAAAATTGAATTTTAATAACTAGAATTGGTTTATTGTAACAAATAACGTTCAACATCATCTTGAATTGAAACATCAACTAATTGCTTCCAATCATCATTACCCTCATTAATTGAGTTTCTGATTTTAGTTGCTGAAATCCAACCAATATTTTCAGGAGGCGTAAATTCATTAATCTCATAACCTACTCCTCTTCCGTAATTCACACTTTCCATATCAGGTATGATAATAACCTTAACATCATGTCCATGTGCTAAATGATACTTCTTAATCATTTTAACAGTCTGTTCAGTGGTAAATGGGTTTTTTTCATCCGGCTCAATATCTCTTACCATGATTAGAGCTGGTATTCCATTATTAATTTTCTGCATGATTAAGGAAATATGACCTTGATGATAAGGTTGAAATCTTCCTATAAATATTGCATATTTCTTACTTTCATTAGTGGTTGGATTTCCTCCATGATTTACCGAATTCCATTTTTCTAATACCATAACTTATTTGTTTATAATTTTGTTTTGCATCAAATAATCAACTACAATTTGTGCGCATTCTATTATATTATACCTATCCGTTTCTAAAACTATTTCAGGATTAACTGGTGGTTCATAAGGCGCATCTATTCCTGTAAAACCTTTTATTTCACCAGCTCTCGCTTTCTTATATAAACCTTTTGGATCTCTTGATTCACATACGGATAAATCTGCTTTTACATATATTTCTATAAAATCAACATCTCCTATTATCTTTCTTGCACTCTTTCTATCCTCCATATAAGGTGATATAAATGCAGTCAACACTATAATTCCTGCATCTGCAAATAATTTAGATACTTCAGTAATTCTTCTAATATTTTCTGTTCTGTCCTCAGGAGCAAATCCTAAATCCTTATTTAACCCCATACGCACATTATCACCATCTAAAATATAAGTATGAATATCTAAATCATGTAAAAGTTTTTCCGTAGCATTAGCCACTGTTGACTTTCCTGAACCAGAAAGTCCAGTAAACCATATAACTCTAGATTTTTGTTGATTTCTATCTTCTTTTAGTTGTCGTGGAATTCTGTGTTTATGAAAATGTAAATTACTTTCTGCCATATCATATATTTAAAGTTGCGAATTTACTATTTTATAAATAAAATCCTTTATAAATATAAAGTAATATAGATATTAGTTTAAAGTAAAATTAATTGGAATTGTAAACATGACTCTAACAGGTTTACCTCTTTGTTTACCAGGTTTATATTTTGGCAAAGATTTAACTACTCTAACTGCTTCAGCATCTAAATTCTTATCTACTCCTCTAACAATTTTAACATTTGTTACAGCTCCTTGTTTATCAACTATAAAACTAACATAAACCTTTCCTGTAATATTATACTCCTTAGCAATTGCTGGATATCGTACATTCTTTTGTATATATTTCATTAGGCCAAGATCACCTCCTGGAAATTCTGGCATATTCTCTACAACCATAAAATATTCATCATCATCTTCCTCCTCAATCTCTATCATTTCTTCCTCATCAGATTCAGTGTCTTCAATTTCTATTTCTTCTTCTATTTCCACATCATCCTCAACGATTTCAATAATCTCTGGTGGTGGTGGTGGTGGTGGTGGCGGCTTTACTTCTTGTTTAGTAATTGGGATAATTTCTTCTTCTAGATCATCTAAATTTAAAGTCCCTAAATTGAAATCTGACTTATCATAACTTTTATACTCAAAAGCAATTAAAACTATAAGTAATGATATAACTAATCCAAGCTGTAAAAATAGTCCTCTCTTCCTTTCTAAATCTGAATCTGGATTTTTCTTCAATTGCATAATATATATATTTAATCAATTAATTCTTTATATTGTTTTGAGTCAAGTAAATCATTAATTTCATTTATTTCAGAAATAGACACTTTAATTATCCAGCCTGCCCCGTATGGATCTGTATTAATTAACTCTGGTTTTTCATCTAAATTATTATTAAATTCTAAGACCTCTCCAGTTACTGGCATAAAAAGATCTGACACTGTTTTTACAGCTTCGACTGAACCAAACACTTCTTCTTTTTCTAAAACTTCTCCTTCAGTATCAACATCAACAAATACAATATCCCCGAGTTCAGTTTGAGCAAATTCAGTGATTCCTACTGTTGCAACATCACCATCTATTCTAATCCATTCATGATCTTTACTATACTTTAATTCATTTGGAAAATTCATAATAATTTTTTTTCAAAAATACATTTTTTTGTTACGTGACAAAACTATCCTGCCAATGTAAATCTTAAACTAAATCCAGCATTTGTTATTGCTCCTGGAAAAGTTGTAGAAATAAATGGATTTGTAATAACCTTATCATAAAAAACTTTAACATTGAGTCTTTGATTCACAACGTAATCGGCAGCAAAATTAATTTTTATTACTTGTTGACCCATAGTAATTTGCTCTATATCTTCTATAATTTTTCTAATAACAGTTTTGTTATTCATAATATTAAAATCTAATCTTAAATCTAAATCTGAAGTCATTTTTTTTCCTTTTCCTCCAGAAAAAAATCTAAATGATAAATCTTTTATTCTATATCCTAATCCAAATACATATTCCTTAGATCCAGTTTCTGTTAATTGATTATTTGTTAAAGAAAGTGCAAGAGATCTAGTTCTTTTAATTTCTATTTTAGTTAAAAGACTATTTTTCCATGCCATATCTAATTTAAAAAGTGGACTAAACTGTTCATTAATTGTTACTTGAGAAATCTCTTTTTGAACATGATAACTCATATTATTTAAATTAACCTCATCTCCATCAATATAATTTAAATTTGTTTGATATGACCCCACAGAATAGTTAGATCTATATGCGTGAGCAATAGAAAAAGTTTTAAATCTCTTTTTTATTAATGGTATTCTTACTAATCCATCGTAAGTGATTCTCCAATTTGGCATTGGAATTGAGGGGAATGCATTTAATGATGAGTTAAGTGGTTTATATCCTCCATATGCAGCTAAAAAAGCTGGAATAATTACTTCCTGTGATGTTGGTCCATATCCACCTGTCAAAACACCATTTTCATACTCAACAGGGAAACCTGTTAATGAATCAACTAGATTTGAATTAAAATTTGGGTTTCGGGCTGCTAATTGTTTTGCAATATCTATTCTATAACCTCTAAATTTACTAAAAACACTTGATTGATTCTGATCGTTATCTATAGAAAATGCAGTTCTCCATGATACAAAGGAAATAGTATAATTTCCTGCTTCAGTTGGATTATATGAACTGAAAATTCCATCTAAAGAGTTCCATTTAAAATATTCGTTTGAGCTTTGAGAATTCATTTTATTTGCTGTAATTTCAATTCTAAATTGTTTTATTGGCTCAATAGTGCTTCTTAATGTAAGGTTACTAGAAAAATTCTTTTTATATAATGTATTTAATGTAGTATCTCTAGTTATCCATCCCTTGTTACCAGCGTTTTCTCTAATATCTTTTTGGCTTCCAAAAACAAAAGGTAATCCAGGGGACATTGTTGCCCATTCCTGACCAAGAAAATGCGGCTGATTCATATATCCAGGGATAAAAGTACCTGCATTTTGAGAATAATTAATTGAAATATTTTTAACCGCCAAAAGAAAACGTGTTAAATGCTGAAAAACTTCATATTGATTTTTAGTTTTATTTTCTTCATTATTATTTTTATTTCTTGAGCGTTCATTATTTCTTGATAAATTTCTCCTATTACGATTGTTTTGATTTAATTTTTTAAAATATGGAACTTTATTGTATAAAGTTGTCATATTAACTTGTATGTTATATTGTTTAGTATTAGAATTTTGAATAGTATTACCAAGATTTCTTAAAGCAAGTGATCCTGTAGTCCAATCATAATTTCCACTATAACGAGTATTTAGTGAAATGAAATTAAATATAGGTATTTTATTTAATGGGGCTTGATAGTTGACACCAACTGACTGGCTATAAGAGGTTGACCTTCCAAATTTCCAAAAATTTTGCCATATCGTATCTATTTTTGCCTCATACAAAGGATCAGACTTAGAAATTTTTCCAATAGGCTCATCAATGTTTGCTTTATTGTTAACTGTAAAATCAATTTTTAATGTTCTGGTTAAATCATACTTAAAATCATACATTCGATTCCAGTTAAAAAATTTATTATACGTAGGGTAAATAATCATATTAGAATTATTCAAATTTCTTAATTTAGTTTCATTATAATTTCTATCTAAATCTGTTCTAAAAGAGAAAGATTTGGGCATATTATTAAAATTAAAATCTCTAATTAATCTAAAATAAGGTGATTTTGGAAATTTAATTTTAGAAAATGGCTTAATATTTTTTGGTTGGGTGTTAAAATTATAGGTTAAAGCACCTCTATAATTAATCGTTCTGTTATACTCTGTATTAATATTTCTAATATATGTTTCATTTTTTGAATAAGAGACAGTAAAATTCTCTAAGTCATAAACTTTTTGTTTTTTAACTTTTTCACCCTTCTTCTGAATCTTTGTTTTACGTACATTTGTAAAATTAATACTATTTCTACTAACATAATCTTGAGAAATATATCTTAAAGAATCTTTTTCTTCTTCATTACCTAAAGCTTGTAAAGATGTTTTAAATAAGATATCTGGATCTAACGGATTATATTGAGGGTTTTTTATGGAAGTTGAACCACCAATATACATAGGTATTTTTACCCCTAGATTTTGTGGAAAAAACTTACCTAAATCAAATGTAGAAGACAAATCATACTGATATGCATTATATTTTTGTCTCTCGTTAACCTTTTTTTCAATAGAACCAAAACCTACTGTACTCATATTACCAGAAATTGTTAGATTTCCTAAATCTGCTAATCTAGTTGTTAGTCTACTATTCGCTGCCCAACCACCATATTCGTCAAAATCCGTTAATCGCAACTCATTTACCCATATCTGACCACATTTTGATTCTCCATCATCAGGACTTTCAAGAGATTTCTTTTTAGGGTTACGTATTCCTAACATTATTGTTTTTACCTGAGCTAAATTAGGATTCCCTACAACTGTAATCTTTCCTCCACTTGAATATTTAATATATGGAGTATTAAAATCTGATGTATTGAAATTTCTTTCCTGTTTTGCTAATTGAAAAATTTCAAAAGCTATATCAATTTCATTATCATTAGGCCAAATTTCATTTGGATATGTTGAGCCCCATTGTGTTGGCGTTAATGGTATTTCATATTCATAAAAGTTAGATGTAAAATCTGTACCAAGTCTAATAAAACATGATAAATCTCCAGATTTCATATCATCAGTTTCTCCACCAGATTCAGCATGTACAAACATTTTTATTCTCTTATATGCTCTTACATCAATATCTGTAATCTTATAAGCTGCTCTTGAATCTCCATCTTTTAAATCACATACTTTTAGAACTAATGACTGTTCGTTCTGTTGTCTCAAAGTTGTAGTAGACTGATCAACTTCTTGTTCAATTCCTGGAGGTAAAACATAATTTATTGGAGATCTATTTCCATTTTCCTCAATATTAACAGATGAAACATCAAATATTGTTTCTTCTTGATCATCCAGTGGAATATATTCTCCTGGTTCAGAAAGATCAAAATTATATCTTCTCCATTCTCCTCTAACTAATTCAAAAGTTGCCAATCGACATATTATAGGCTGCTTAAAATCAGAAAAAACCAAACGCATAAACCTTATAGATTTAAAATCGCTTATTGACCCTAAAACTTTATCTGGCTTATATACTGGAACTCTAAATTGATACCACTTTATATCTCTTGTTGATCCATTTTCCGTTGGTACACTTGCTCGTAAAACATCAGTAATATAATTTTGACCCACCACCATAAATTCCGGCTGTAAACGAATTTTATATTGATAATAGTTTTCCGTTTCACTTAATGTATAATCTCTGTTTAAATCTTCTGTGTTTGGCTGAGAAGTAGCTGCTGTTGGATAACTTTCAGGTGAATTTTCTGTAGTAACTGAATTTCCTTCTGTATTGTTAAAATCCTTATATCTTTCAAGAATTGTCTTAGATTGATTATCATAATCTGTACCTCGATAATAATGAAAGTTATCAGATGAAGGATCTGCAAATGCTTTCAGATATGCCTGTGAATTAGGGCCAAAATCTTGTTCTAGTTTTTTTAAAAAAATTGTATCAAAAAATAATATTTCTTCACTATCTCTTAAGCCATCAAGACCAACATCTTGATACTGTCGGGAGTTCGGATCATTATCAAAAGCTTCAACTATCGAAAAATTAGTTGGTACTCTTCCCCATGCAGTAGTGTCAACATTCTCAATTATTGCTGAGGTTGGAAGCCCATTCTCAAAACTTTTATAACCATCCTTAAGTATATCTTCAGATATATTACCTAAATGAAGATACATGTCTCCACCAAAATGTAAAGAGTCACCATCAAATTTATTAAACGGGTCCATCATCCAAAATTCAATAAACTCAATATTTGCTGACTCAAAATCATTAGTTTCTAATTTACGCATAATACCTGCCCAATTTTTATGTGGATTATCTAAATTACCATTTACATCTACATCTGTTGAATAATTATTAGGCCCTCTTTCCTGCGGATAATATGCAAGATCAAGAATAGCTAGATTTGTAATTTGACTGCCTAAATCAGGATCCTTATTTGGGAAGACTTCTGTTTCTAACACCTCTCGACTATAATGAAATGATTGTTGCTCAATAGTATTTCCATTCAAAAGAGATATTGGTTGATTGATATTTGGGGGTGTTACAGAAATATTCCTGAAAAAAAGTGGATCAATAGTATACCACGCTAACTTAGCTCTATTAAATCCTATTCTAAGATCTTCATTTAAATCAGAATTTTGAAAAACACTTATCTGTTTTTCTGGGATAGATGACAAATACCATGAGCCTGGATTTTTAATATCTAAAGAAGTTCTTGTAGCTTCAAAATCATCAATATAGGATACTCCCTTTTTACCAACTGCTCTGTGATGTCCTGGTATTAAATGTGCAAATTCAGCTGTTGCAATTATTCTCGATTTCTCTTTAGTTTCAATTAATGGAATTTTATCAATTAATTTCGTAATGATTGGAGCTTCAGTTTGGTAATTAGCATCCATCCCCCATATAGTATTTGAAATTGGTTCCTCTCCAGTATTAATTTTTTGAGTGTATGGTCTTTCTGTTAAATTTAACATTGTAGCTCCTATTATAAAATCTTTATTTATTTCATAATCTGCATGTAAACCAACTAAAGTTTTATTCTGAATTCCGAACATAGAATTATTTTCTAAAGATATCTTAATTGGAACTCCTGCGCTTAATATCCCCTCATTGATTATAGTAACTCTTCCTAGCATATAATCAACTGTATAATCTTGATTCTCTACCAGTTTTTGAGATCCTGCAGTTACAGTTACTGACCCTTCAGGAACATTCATTGCATTTAATCTAATTTCTGCACCAGAAGATGATTTATAACTTCCTTTTAATCTATACTTATTTAGTTCTGGGTATTGTTGTGCAATTGTTAAAGTTGAATCATATAAAATTTGATAAGAATATTTTTTAGCTAAATCGAAATCATTAAATTGATTAGCTAGATAATCTCCAAATGGTTCACGTACAGGAAATATTATTCTTCCATTAGATGATTTTGCAGTTATGCCCTCAATAAAATCAAAAATACCATCTGACTGATTATTCATTTGCTGATTTAAATTATCTAAATTTAATAATTTAATTAATGGTATTCCCTCTATATTACCTTCACCTATATAATTAGTTATTGCTCCTGATTCTTCAGTATTTTCATACATCACGTCTAAAATAAATCCATCCCTACTCATTTGATATGCTCCAATTGAATATATATTTTTCATCATCAAATCCCAATTTGATATAGTTGGTGATAAACTTGTACCTTTTAATAATTTTACAATTAACGCATCTGGAGCGTTAGGGCCAGATGTTGTTAACTCTCCAACCTGGAAGGTTTTGTCCCCAACAGTGTACTGAAATGCAACTGCAAGAATCTCATCATTATTTAATGCTTGATTTAAAGAAATAAAACCAAGTTGATTATTTAATGTATACTCAGATTCTGATAATTTTCTTGCTCTTTCTAATTTTTCATATTCTACTCCGTTCTGAAAATAGAATTGTAATAAACTATTAACATCATTAATATTTCTAATACTTGCAGCACCCTGAGTATATTCTTCAATTAAAGTTTGGTATAAATCATTTGACGCAAACTGATAAGGAGGATTAGTTGATTGGTTTCCCATAACAGGAAATTCATTATATGCTGGCCAAAATAAATCATTAATTATTGGTGATTGATTATTTAAATTTTCAATGTTTGGTTGATTTTCAGCTAAATCTAAAAAAGCTACAATATTTCTTGTATCATTTGTTGTTCCTGTTTTATTTGTTATCCAAACCTCTAATTTTGTAATATTTACCTGAGAATTAACATATGGTAATTTTTCTAAGGCTTGATCATATTTTTCTTTAAAATAATGCGCTAAAAAGAAATGCTTGTTTGCTTCATATTGATCTGCATAAATATCAAATTCTGATGTTTGTGCGCCACCACTTACCTCTATTTCAGAAGTTGTGCTTTTTTGTTGTGAAAGGATACCTGTAATAGTAGTACGCCCAAATTGTAATTGGGTTTTAAAACCAAATAAAGATTGACTTCCTGTAATCAAACTACCATTCAAAGGCAAACTAACATTACCAACTTCTATTTTCTTAATTATCTCATCTTCTTTTCCAGTATATTCCAATTTCATTTGGTTTTCAAAATCAAAAGTGCTCTCAGTATTAAAATTAGTTGTTAATTTTAGTTTATCACCTATCTTTCCAATAACATTCATTTGAATTTTTTCTTGAAAATCAAAAGAAGTAGTTCTTCTTTGTTCTTCAGGTAATGAAGGATTATCTAATCTATTTATTTTCAATCCAAAAATTAATTCAGCTGAACCTTGTGGTCGAATATCAACAGAATTTCCGCCAAAAATTTTATCAAATGCTTTTCCTGGAACATATAGTTTGGGATTTAATAATGATGTAGAGGTTTTAAACATACGTTGCTGAGTTCTTAATTTCCAATAATCATATATTGATTTTTTTGCATTATATTTTTGAAACTGGTCAAAACTATAAATACTAGCTATTCCAACATCTATACCTCCTATTTGTTTTTGAATTATATAATTATTACTAGAAACATCGTAAGTAGTTTGTACATTAAAATTTGAAGGTTCATTTAAAAATATACTTCCAGATTGATTATTTTGAAAAGGAAAATATAATGATGTATCTATAATTTGTGCTTGTATATATATATGTTTTAAAAATATAAATACAAATAATAGCCATTTATAATATGAAAATAACTTTCTCAATTTTTAAATAAGATTACATCTGACTCAGCGCAGTTCTAACTAATACCTCTACACTGTCAATACTAGAATCTGTTTTCATCACCTTTTCTATTTTACTTTCAGCCATTTTTTTTCCAAATCCTAGCGCCACTAGTGCAGATAACGCTTCTTTTTTAATTGTATTGTCCAATTGATTGAACAATATATCAGATGTAGGTAAACCTTTAGCAACCTTATCTTTAAGATCAATAATAATTCTTTGAGCGGTTTTTGCTCCAATCCCCTTAACACTTTGTACAGCAGCAACATCTGCTGAAACAATATAATTAACAATTTCTTGTGGCGAGTAAGTAGACAAAATAACTTGAGCTGTGCTTGGTCCAACTCCTGAAACAGAAATCAAATCCCTAAATAATCTTCGCTCTTTCTCTTCAAAAAATCCAAAAAGTGTATGAGAATCTTCTTTTACAGATAAATGAGTTAATAATTTACAAGATTCATTATTGATAGATGAATATGTATTTAAAGAAATCTTAATCTCATAACCTACTCCATTTACATCTATCACTACGTATGTAGGGTTCTTTTCAATTAATTTTCCTTCAATATGTGTTATCATTTATTAATATTATCAGAAATTAAAAAGATAAAGCTGAAAAAAAATCAACTTATTTCTTAATATACTTTACTCCATTTTTAATATACAAAAACCCTCTTGGTACTACTAATTCGTTCATATACTCCCTTCCCAAAATATCAAAAATTTTACCATTATTTGGAGTAATATTACTTAATGTATGATTAAATATTAAACTTACAGGATTTTGTGTATGATGATAAACCCATCCATTATCATAAATATAATACTGTTTTAGTGTTGGTCCATAAGTACAAGTATCACCATTAGAAATAACAGTTATAGTTAATCTAATGTATAACCTACCTGAAACATCTAATTGATTAAAAAATGCTATCGAATCATTAGAAAAATAGCATAAGTTTGTATCACATGCTTCCCATTGTATACTTTCAATTACAGCTGTTGTTCCTTGACTTAAATTTAGGTTTGCATATAAGGAAATCTCACCTCCTCCAAGGTTTTGTAATTCGATTGTAATTGAGTCACAAATAGATTGAGAATTAGCGTAATTCAAGTTAAAAATAAAGGTTAAACAAAATAAAAAATTTTTCATGATAATGATTTTTTACAAATTTAAAAAATCTTTTAACTTATAAGAGGTTAATGTCTATATTATACTAACATATATTTGTTATATTTGCTGATATATCAAAAGTTCAAATAATATTATAAAAAAACTACTCTTAAAAATAAAAAACTCTGAAAATTCAGGGTTTTTTCTAATTTAAAACTGAATAGAAATGAGAAAAATTACTAGCACATTAATCTTCTTTTTTATTGCAATAAATTGTTATTCGCAAGAAAACACACTGCCTTCCGTTTTAGTCAAAACATTAGAGGGTAATTCTTTTAATATTCAAAATATATCTAATGAAAATAATCCTATTGTTATTAGTTTTTGGGCAACTTGGTGTAAGCCCTGTAAAAAAGAATTAAATAATATTGCTGAAGTTTATGAAGAATGGCAGGATGAAACAAATGTAAAATTAATTGCTATCTCAATTGATGACTCCCGATCTGTTTCTAAAGTTGCCCCTTATGTAAATGCTTCAGATTGGGAATATGAAATTTATCTTGACTCTAATGGAGATCTAAAACGTGCATTAGGTGTGTCTACTGTTCCTCATACTTTTCTTTTAAATAATAAAAAACAGATAATTTGGCAACACAAAGGATATATTGATGGAGATGAAGAAAAATTATTTGAAAAAATAAAAGAAATAACTAATAAATAAAATGAAAAAATTATTTATTTTAATTTTTACTTTATCTTTTAATATTATTTCATTTGCTCAAAATAATTCTGGTCAATTTTATGGTGATTTTGATCTTAATATGCAAACCTACAGTGAAGATAGGAGTATAGGAGCTGAAGAAGCAGATGAAATATTATTAAACAATGCATATCTTAATATTAATTATAGAAAAGGCAACTTATACACTGGATTAAGATATGAAAGTTACCTAAATGCTCTTTTAGATTTTGATAAAGAATACCAAGGTAACGGTATTGCATATAAATATCTAACATATAAAATTGATAATCTTGAAATAACTGCTGGTAATTATTATGATCAAGTAGGAAGTGGTTTGATTTTTAGGTCATATGAAAATAAACGTCTAGGTATTGATAATTCAATGGATGGTGTAAGATTAAAATATTTTCCTATAAGAGGTCTTGAATTAAAATCTTTTATTGGTAAAAGTAGAACATACTTTTCATACTCAGATGGTATAATTCGAGGTGCGGATATAAATTTATCTGTCAATGATATTTTTGAGAAAAAATTAAAAGATATCAAAACAAAAATTATATTAGGACAAGGAATTGTAAGCAGATATCAAAAAGATAATAATCCTAAATTTAATCTACCACAAAATGTTGCGGCATATTCAACCAGAGTTACTGTTAATTATGGGAAATGGAAATATTTTGGTGAATTTGCTACAAAATTAAATGATCCAATAGGAGCATTAACAATTGAAGAAAATAATTATGCAAAAGGTAGTGGTATTATAAATAGTATTACATATTCAAAAAGAGGCTTAGGTATCTCTGCAGAAATGCATAGAGTAGATAATATGGAATTTAGATCTGTAAGAACAGTATCTAAAGAATATATCATTAATTATATACCTGCATTATCTAAACAGCATACTTACACACTATTAGGGTTATATCCATGTGCAACACAATCTGAAGGAGAATTTGGAATGCAATTTGATGTTTTCTATAAAATTAAAAAAGGTACTCTTTTAGGTGGTAAATATGGAACAAAAATTTCACTTAACTTTTCTAGAATAAATGGTTTGAATGGAGGTAATTCATTTCTAAATGATAGTATTAATCATACGCCTGCATTTATAAGTATAAAAGATGAAGAGTTATATTTTTCAGATTTAAATATTGAAATTTATAAAAAACTAAATAGAAAATTAAGGTCGAATTTTGTGCTGGCTTCTCAATCCTATAATAAAGATGTTTTAGAGGGAAAAACAAGAGGTACATACGGGATTGTAAAATCAATTATTGGAGTTTTAGATGTTCAATATAGAATAAAAACAGGACACACAATTAAAATAGAATTACAAGAATTATTAACAGAACAAGGTGATGGAGCATGGAGCATGGGATTATTAGAATATACTATTTCTCCTAATTGGTTTTTTGCTATTCAAGATATGTATAATTGGGGGAACAAAGATTCTGAGAAGCAATTGCACTATGCTAACTATGATTTTGGCTATATGAAAGGAGCAACCAGAATAGCGGTTGGATATGGAAAAAAAAGAGCTGGAATTTTCTGCGTTGGTGGAGTTTGTAAAGAAGTTCCATCTTCAAATGGTTTTAATTTATCAATTTCTACAAGTTTTTAATTATGAAAAAATACTATGTGCTAAACCTTTTAATTTTATGTCTTTTCTCATGCGAAACTATTGAAGCACCGTATATGGTAGAAAATTCAGGTGTTCCTGTAGACACATCAAATAATTATATTAAAAAAATTCTTATAGAAGAATTTACAGCCCATAAATGTGCTAATTGCCCAAGCGCAGCAGAACAACTAAAAGCTATTTATGATTTATACCCGCAACAAATTATTGGTATTGCAATACATGCAAAAAATAGTTTTTCTACACCAACTCCCACACAGGTATCACCTAATGGATTTACCTATGATTTTAGAACTCCTTTTGGTTCATATATATATGAAAATATAATGGAATCTTGCCCAATACCTCAAGGAATGGTAAATAGAATTGGGTATCCAGAGGGAGATCATAAATTATTAAAAACACAGTGGCTTGATGTAGTTGAAAATGAAAGATTAAAGGAGGTGAATGTAGGAATTCAAATAAATCCAAATATAAATAGTAACAATGGTGAAATAAATATATTAATCGATATTATTAATAATATTAATGGGAATTATAAACTTGCTGTTGTTTTAGTAGAAAACAATATTATAAACTGGCAAATAAACGGAGATTTTGAAGTTAACAATTATGAACATAACCATGTATTAAGAACTTCAATTTATAATGACTTTTTTTCATCTAACTTAAATTATATTTCAGGTGAAAAAATTAATAAATCTATTTCTGTAAATATTGATAATCTTCAACAAGAAAATATAACGTATTCAAATAGTATAGAAGATGGAAATGGAAATGCAGGAGAATGGAATATAAATAATATGTCAATTATAGCCTATATTTATAATAGTGATACTTATGAAGTGATTCAAGTAGAAGAAGTTAAATTAACTAATACTTTATAGTGAAAAAAATAAATATTATACTATTAGTAATAATTACAATTACAAGTCAAGCGCAAGTACCAGTAGCTTATGCAATAAATAACCCAAAAGATGCAACTAATTTTTTAGAGGCATATCTTTCTCCACTTGGTGAAGGTTTAGCAAATGGATTAAATAATGGGTGGTATAATACTGCAAAACCACATAAATTAGGGGGATTTGATATAACACTAACTATCAATAATGTAATAATACCTAATCAAAAACAAAGTTTTAATCCAAATAAAATAAATAACTTTAAATCTAGTGTAAATTCAACACCAACAATATTAGGAAAAGGGGAAGGAGCGATAATTGAATATGAAGGAGAAGAATTTAAAATGCCCCAACAAAGTACAGCAATTTCTTTTGTTCCTATACCAGCATTAAATATTGGTCTTGGTTTAATTAAAAAAACCGAAATCAATGCTAGATATATTCCTAAATATAATTATCAAGCAGGTTTTATAGGTAATGGTTCTATAAATCTTTGGGGTGCGGGGATTAAACATGATTTACTACAATGGTTACCATTTCTTGGTGATGCTATTCCTATAGATGTGTCTTTACAAATTGCACATACTAATCTCAATACTGGTTTTGACATAGAAAGTAATGGGGTTAAGCAAAATGTAAATTTAAATATTAATGCAACAACAATTAATCTTATCGCATCTAAAAAAATTCTTATGATTACAGGACATGCTAGCTTAGGTTATAATAATTCTAATACTAATTTTAAAGGTAACACAAATTTTAAATTAGGTGATGGAGGAAATTCATTATTGTTTGATGTGCCACTAGACATGAACTTTAAACCTAATAATGAATTTAAAGCTAATATTGGCGCAAGATTTAATATTGCAATTGTTGCGTTACAAGCAAATTATACTTTTACAAAAAATTATTCGATTGGAACAATAGGAATAGGTGTTAGTATTAGGTAACATAAAGAAAATAATCTTAGTTATACTCTTAGTATTATATGTAATTAATACAAGAGGTCAAAATTTTGATGGAGGATTATTTTTTGGAGTAACAACATCTCAAGTGGGAGGGGATGACCTATCAGGTTTTAATAAAGCTGGTATAATAACTGGAATTTATACAGTGAAAAAAATATCTGGAAAATTTAGTATACAAATAGAAATGTCATATGTAGAAAAAGGAAGTAATAATCCTGAAATGAATGACCCAAAACAATTAAGATATGGACAACAAGACATATCTCTATCATACTTTGAACTACCACTAATTTTACAGTATAATACAAATACCATATGGAAATTAGAAAGTGGATTAAGTTGGGGATATTTAATTAATGGTTATTATAATGATCTAAATGGACCTATAAATAATTTAGATATACCTTTTTCCATATTAGATATTGGTGTTATTTTAGGAATAGAATATAAATATTCAAAATATATTAGCTTCAATACACGCTTAAGAAATTCTATACTGCCAATTGGAAAAGAAGATTGGGAAAGAATAAATACATATAATTCAAGTAATAAAGGAAAATACAATTCAGTAATTAGTTTTACAATAAATTATAATATATAAATGAAGAAAAAAAAGATAGTTGTATCAGTCACAGGTGCTAGTGGAGCAATTTATGCAAAAGTATTATTTGATAAATTAAAATTTCTTAATGAGCAACTAGATTCTGTTGCAGTGGTAATGTCCGACAATGCAAAGTTTGTTTGGAGGCAAGAAATGAATAACACGGAATATAAAAATTTTCCATTTAAATTTTATGAAAAAATGGATTTTATGGCACCCTTTGCTTCAGGATCAGCGAAGTATATGACTATGATTGTTTGTCCATGCTCAATGGGTACAATGGGTAGAATTGCAAATGGAGTGTCAAATGACTTAACTACTAGAGCTGCGGATGTTATATTAAAAGAACGAAGGAAACTTATTATTGTTGCCAGAGAAACACCATATAACTTAATACATATTAATAATATGAAAAAAATTACAGAAGCAGGGGGCATAATTTGTCCAGCTACTCCATCATTTTATAGTTTGCCCGAAAATTTTGAAGAGCTTGCTGCTACTGTTATTGATAGAGTAATTATGCTTTCTGGTCTAGAAAACAAAACATATAGTTGGGGTGAAACACAATAATTTTTTTTAGAATATGTTATTATATAAAACAACAATATGTTAGAATTTAGTAAAATTGTTCTTAAGAAAGTAAGTTTTGACAAGAGACTCTTTAAAAAAGAATTAAGAAAAAGTGCCATGTGGCTACCTAAAAGTGATATGATAATCTTAAAAATATGGGCATTATCCACATTCTCACAATACAATTACATAATCACAGAAGTATTTGATCAAATAGGTTAAAATAATTCACCTTGATCCTTATTTTTTTCTCTTCCTAAATGTTTAAAAGCTAAATCTGTTGCTTGTCTTCCTCTAGGTGTTCGCATAATATAACCTTCCATTATTAAAAAAGGTTCATATACTTCTTCTATAGTTCCAGCTTGCTCTCCAACAGCTGTTGCGATTGTAGTTAAACCTACTGGTCCACCTTTAAATTTATCAATAATTGTAACTAAAATTCTATTATCCATATCATCTAATCCATGTTCATCTACATTTAATGCTGTAAGTCCAAATTGAGTTATTTTTTTATCAATATTACCATCACCTTTTATTTGTGCAAAATCTCTAACTCTTCTTAATAATGAATTAGCAATTCTTGGCGTTCCTCTACTCCTGCCGGCAATCTCTAAAGCTGCATCATTACTTATATTTACATTAAGAATTGAAGATGATCTATCTACTATCTTTGACAATAAGTCAACTTTATAATACTCTAATCTTGAATTAATACCAAATCTTGCTCTAAGTGGTGATGTAAGTAATCCTGATCGAGTAGTGGCTCCTATTAAAGTAAATGGATTAATCTTAATTTGTACTGTTCTAGCGTTTGGACCAGATTCTATCATAATATCTATTTGATAATCTTCCATAGCAGAATACAAATATTCCTCAACTATTGGATTTAATCTATGGATTTCATCAATAAATAAAACATCCCTTTCCTGTAAATTAGTTAACAATCCAGCTAAATCACCAGGTTTATCAAGTACTGGTCCAGAGGTAGTAGTTATATCTACATCTAATTCATTTGCAATAATATTAGCTAATGTTGTTTTGCCAAGACCTGGCGGCCCATGTAATAGAACATGGTCTAAAGCTTCATTTCTTTGTTTTGCAGCTTCAATAAAAACTTTTAGATTATTTACTATTTTTTGTTGACCTTCAAAATCTGAGAATTTATCTGGACGTAGAAAATTTTCTAATTCTTCATTATTTTCAGAGTATATTGATTTTTCATCAGTCATTGTTAGACAAATGTAATGATAAAAAGAATTGCGAATTATTAGAGGTTATAAAATATATCAACAATATTTTATGTATGTAGATGTTCACTCTCATCAAGAAAAGGGTGATGCTTAATATCAATGGATCTTTTACTCAGATTATTTAACACAATTCTAATAAAAAATCCTAAAAAACCTAAACCCATTCCTATTTCTAAGAAACCTAAATGTCCATGATCACTTAATGTTCCGGGTGCAAATAATAAATAAGAATTTATCCAGTGTCCTATAAGAATAATAATACATACTAATATTAATCTATTTTTATTTCTCTTAGCACCCCTACTCATTAATAAAATTGCAGGTGTAACAAAATTAATAATAAGACTAAACCAAAATAAAAATCTATAATTTGACTGTTCTATTCTCTGCATAAAATAAGTAACTTCCTCTGGAATATTTGCATACCAAATTAGCATAAATTGAGAAAACCACATATATGTCCATACTATTGAAAAAGCAAAAACAAACTTTCCTAAATCATGTATATGACTATCATTTAATGCAGGAAGATAACCTTGATTGTGAACAAATAAAGTTAATAACAAAATTGAGGCAAAACCTATTGTAGCCCACTCACTAAATATATACCATCCAAATAATGTACTAAACCAATGTGTATCAATAGACATTATCCAATCCCAGGCAGCTGTAGAAGAGGTGACAGCAAACAATACAATAAACCATCCAGCAACTTTCAATCCTTTAAAATAAGTTTTTTCTCCTATACCTCCTTCTAAATCTCCCTCTAATGAAAGATCTCTTAATCTTTTAGCGCAATATACCCATATAACAACATAAATAATTGATCGTATCAAGAAAAATGGTTGATTTAAATATGCTTGTTTTCCTGCAATAATCTTATCATAATTAGGAGATCCTTCTGTCATTATACCTGCTTCCATCCAATGATAAATATGATTCCAATGTAAAACTGCAGCTACGACAATAAAAAGCATAATAGCAGCGGTATATGGTAAGAATGTCATAATAGCTTCAGGAATTCTTTTAAAAACTGTTGACCAACCCGCTTCTGCAACATACTGTAAGGCAACAAAAAATACTGCAAACAGTGAAATTCCTAAGAAAAAATAATTATTAAATAATAAGCTAGTCCAAGCAGAATGCGGATTAGAAATAAATGCTATAGTAGAAGATATTAAGCCTATTAAAATCAAAGCTATAGATATGTTACTAATATTCTTATTGATTTGATACATTATTATATTTTTTACTTTTCAATTTTTTGTAGTTCTTGTACATATAAAACTATCTTCCATCTTTCTTCCTCTGTTAATTGAGAAGCATGTGGCCCCATAGCGTTTAACCCATAAGTAATAGCATGGAATATATGTCCTGGCTTTAATTTTGACATCGGTAAATCACATCTTCTAAGTGTAATATTATCATTATAATGTGGTACAGCTGAATATACAGGATGTGTAATTGATCCTCCCCCAGCACCATTTTGTCCATGACAATGTTTACAGAACATATTATATAATTCCTTGCCCTCTTGAAGAGTTTCTAAATTGCTTTCAATAGGGTTCTCCGCATCCTTTGATGCTAAATAACCTTCCAATGAACCATCATAATAGAAAGTAGACAAATAGCCTCTTGCAATTGTACCTTCAACCGGCTTTCTTGCATTTAAACTATCACTAAATATAGAATTTTGCCCATATGTTTCCAAAGATGGTGATCTATACATATCAGGCATATATTCATATCCTCTACCATCATTAGAACAAGACGTTATAACAAAAAAACAAGATAATATAAGAGTAAATCTATTTAACATAATCTTTTTTATTTATTTCAGCTGCTCCTGTTTTCTTTAATAAAGAAATTATTTCTTTCTCATTGTTGTTAATTTCAATTTCCATTAAAAATTTATCATCTGTTGTTCTAGGATCTGGACTTTTTGTTTGTGCTCCAGGATATAATTTATTTCTAAAAAAATATGTTATCGCCATCAAATGTGCAGCAAACAGTACAGTACATTCAAACATAATAGGAACAAAAGATGGTAAGTTCTGATAAAATGTGAAATTTGGTTTTCCCCCAACATTTAACGGCCAACTTTTACCAACACCAGAAATCATTATGTAATAAATTAACAAACCTCCAAAAGCTAAACCAATACATCCATATATAAAAGAAGCTATAGCCATTCTAGTTTCTTTCAATCCTAAAGCATGATCAAGCCCATGAATAGGAAATGGACTATATACTTCAGAAATCTCGATTCCTTGTTCTTTTAATGATTTGACTGAGCTTAATAAAACTTCATCATCATCATATATTGCATGTAATATCTCTTTAGCCATCTTTTAAATTTTTATATTCAGAACCTGATGATTTTAAAATTGTTTTTACCTCTGCTTGCGCTATAACTGGAAATGCTCTAGAATACAATAAAAATAAAACAAAAAAGAAACCTATTGTTCCTAAGAAAATCCCAATATCAACAAATGTTGGTGAAAACATTGTCCATGAAGAAGGTAAAAAATCTCTATGTAAAGATGTTACAATGATTACAAATCTCTCAAACCACATACCTATATTAACAAATATTGATAATATAAAAGTAGCTATAAAAGAAGTTCTTATCTTATATATCCAATATAACTGTGGTATAATTACATTACATGTCATCATACTCGCATATGCCCACCAATAAGGACCTGTTGCTCTATTTAAAAAAGCGTATTGCTCATACTCAACTCCAGAATACCATGCCATAAAAAGTTCTGTTATATATGCAACACCAACTAATGAGCCTGTTAATAAAATAATAACATTCATATATTCAATATGTTTAATTGTAATATATGCCTCCATATTAACTACTTTTCTTACTATTATTAATAATGTTTCAACCATAGCAAATCCAGAAAACAAAGCTCCTAAAACAAAATAAGGTGGAAAGATTGTGGTATGCCAACCAGGTATTACTGAAGTCGCAAAATCCATACTAACAATAGAGTGTACAGAAAATACCAAAGGGGTACATAAACCAGCTAGCACTAATGAAACCTCTTCAAATCTTTGCCAATGTTTAGCTCTACCGCTCCAACCAAATGCCATTAATGTATATAGTTTTTTACGCATAGGACTAATTTTTTCACTCAAGCGATCCCTAATCATAGCAAAATCAGGTATTAGTCCAATATACCAAAACACAACTGATACTGAAAAATATGTTGAAATAGCAAAAACATCCCATAATAATGGTGAATTAAAATTCACCCATAATGAACCAAATTGATTTGGAATTGGAAATACAAAATATGCAAGCCATGGTCTTCCCATGTGTATCAGAGGAAAAAGAGCAGCTTGGGCAACACCAAAAATAGTCATTGCTTCGGCAGATCTATTAATTGCCATTCTCCATTTCTGTCTAAATAATAATAATACAGCAGAAATAAGTGTTCCTGCGTGTCCAATACCAATCCACCATACAAAATTGGTAATATCCCATGCCCAATCAACAGTCTTATTTAATCCCCATGCACCTATTCCAGTTCCAATAGTATATGCCATACATGCAAAACCCCAGAGCATTAGCACTGCTGATAGAGAAAATAATACCCACCAATATTTATTAGCCTTACCTAATACCGGCTTAGCAATGTCTACAGTTATATCATGATAAGTTTTCTTGCCAAGAATTAATGGATCTCTTATTTTTGATTCTTTTTGCATTATGATTTATTTCTAATCTTTGTTTGATAAAATACAGAAGGTCTCACATTTAAATGATCTAGTAAATCGTAAGCTCTTTCGTCATTTCTTAATTTATATACTTGACTATCTTTATTATTTACATCCCCAAATGTTAGGGCATTAGTTGAACATGATGAGGTACAAACAGATTGAGCATCTTCATCTCTAATTGGTTTACCTGATTTTTTTGCGTTTAATTTCAGTTCTTGTATTTTTTGAATACACATAGAACACTTCTCAATTACTCCTCTTGATCTAACAACAACATCAGGATTTAGAACCATCTTTCCTAAATCACTATTCATATTGAAATCAAATTTATCATTATCTGAATATTGGAACCAATTAAATCGTCTGACTTTATAAGGGCAATTATTTGCACAGTATCGGGTACCTACACATCTATTGTATGTCATCTGATTAAGCCCCTCACTACTATGAGTAGTTGCTGCAACAGGACATACATTCTCACAAGGAGCATTATTACAATGCTGACACATTACAGGCTGAAATACAACTTCAGGATTATCAGAAGGGTCTTCCATTTTTTTATACATATCAACAGATGATAAATTTTCTTCCTTACCAATTTCTTTTGTCATATCAGATGAGTAATATCTATCTATTCTCATCCAATGCATATCCCTACTTTTTCTAATTTCTTCTTTACCAACTACCGGAATATTATTCTCCGCCTGACATGCAATAACACATTCTCCACAACCTATACATGAAGTTAAATCAATAGATAAATTCCAGAAATGACCTGTCTCTAGATCATGTGCTTCATATAATGTTACTTCATTTGAAGGTAATTTTCCTTTATGAGTATAATATTTTTCTCTATAATTACCAGAAGATGGGTTTTTAATATAATCAGATAATGTTGTTTCTTTTACAATATCTCTTCCCATCATTGTATGATGAAGCTGAATAGAAGCAAACTCATATTCTCCTTCAACTTTTTCTATAGTAACATATTTTGAATTATAAAAAGGAAAGGCGTTAAAACCAACATTATTTCCTGCTTTTCCTGATTTAGTTCTCCCATATCCAATAGCAATACCTACCGTATTTTCAGCCTGACCTGGCTGAATCATTACTGGAATAGAACTTAATGTTAAATTCTCTGACTTAAGATTAACTAAACTACCATTTAATCCTCCATTGGATACATTCCAATTTTTTAAACCTAACTGTTTTGCTGTTTTAGCAGAAATAGTTAGATAATTATCCCAGCATGCTCTAGTTATTGGGTCTGGAAATTCTTGCAGCCATGGATTGTTTGCTTGATAACCATCACCAATTCCTATCTTCTCGTAAACAGCTAATTCAATATTATCAGATACTATATTCTTTACTTCTTCTACTGTAAGTAATATGTTTCTTTTAATATTTATCTTTTTTTCACTTACATTAAAATATCCATCATGAAGTGATTTTTCCCATTTAACACCCTTAGATTTCCAATAATTTTCTAAATAAAAACGATAATCTTTTTTATTTATCCATGTTAATAAACTTTCCTGAAATTGCCTTGTATTAAATAGTGGAGAAATCGTTGGTTGCATAAGGCTAAATGTAGAAAACGATGGATTAGCATCTCCCCAACTTTCCAAATTATGATGATCAGGACAAACATAATCCATTAATGAAGCTGTTTCATCTAAATAACTAGAAGTTGATACTTTTAACTCTACATTTTTTAATGATTTATTAAATTCCTGAGCTTTTGGAAAAGTATATGAAGGATTAATATTATAAGTAATTAAAGCAGAAATATTACCTTGCTTCATTTGATTGATTAATGACAATACTTTTTTACTATCTCCTTGCTTTAAATATGATGGCTTTGTAATATCTATTGTATTACTGTAATTTCCTAATTTATGATTTATAGCATTTACTATTCTTTGTAATTGCTCATCAGCACTATCAGAGACAACTATTGAACTACCTTTATTGCTCTTCAAATGTTTAACAATTTTTTCTAAACGAACGTCTGATTTAGAACCATCTAAAGATCTATATAAATTAGACAATAAATACTTTTGTTCCGACGGTTTAATCTGTATTCTCATATCAGCATTTGAACCAGTTAAAGAAAGATTTGTTTCTATTTGATAATGCTTTGACATTTTACCAGATTTAGGATCTCTTCCATTCACATAATCTGTGGCATAAGAATTATCCCCCCAATTTGCAAGAAAATCCGCGCCAAATGAAACTATTACTTTTGCTTTATCAAAATAATATCTTGGAAGTGCTCTAACACCAAAATCGTTATTATTTGCATTTAACATAGCATCGCACGGAACAGAATCTAACATGATATGTTCAGTGTTACCATATTTTTTAGAAAATTCAGTAATTATTTTTCTAGTTGTCGGACTAATTATGGTTGATGTTAAAAGAACTATTTTACCTTCTTTGTTGCTAATCTGAGTTAATTTTTGCTTTATCTCGCTATCTATTTCCGTCCATTCATTTGTTTTTTGATTTTTTAAAGGATCTTTTAATCTTGAAGAATCATATAAAGAGAGTACGCTTGCTTGCATTCTAGCATTTGTACAATCTTTATTATTTTCTATTTTAATCGGTCTACCCTCTCTAGTTTTTACTAAAACACTTGCATAGTCTCTTCCGTCATAAATAGTTGTTGCATAATAATTTGCAACACCAGGAATAATTTCATCAGGTTTTACTAAATATGGGACAGATTTAACAACTGGGGTTTCACAAGCTGCTAAAGTAGCTGCTGCAGTACTAAATCCTAAAAATTTTAAAAAATCTCTTCTAGATGTTGAATTACTAGCTACTTTGTCATCATTTAAAAACTCATCTATTGGTAAATGCTCCGCAAACTCATTATGAGCTAACTTTTCAGCAATAGGATCGTTATTTAATTGAGCTAAACCTTTCCAATATTTCTTTTTATTACTCATAGATTATAATATTAATAATGACACTTCCCACATTCAATTCCTCCTATCTTATCAACTGTTATTTTTTGACCTTTATACTTTTCTTTTAATTCTTCGTGTAACTTAGTATAATATAAATTATCCTCCATTTTAACTTCTGTATTTCTGTGACAATCTACACACCACCCCATAGTTAAGGATGCATGTTGATATACAACATCCATTTCTTCAATTGGACCATGACATTCTTGGCACTCAATTTTTCCTGCAACTACGTGCTGTGAATGATTAAAATAAGCGTGATCAGGTAAATTATGTATTCTAATCCATTCAATTGGCTTCTCCTCATAACCTTCAATATATTTTCTTGTATCTGGATCAAATCCAACAGCTTCATAGATTTTAGCAATCTCTTTTGTTCCTGTTTGAGTGCCTTCGCTAATATATGTATGACAATTCATACACACATTTGCAGATGGTATTCCCGAATGCTTACTTTTCCTTGCTGATGAATGACAATAATTACAATCTACTCCATTAACTCCCGCATGTACTTTATGAGAAAATTCTATAGGTTGTTTTGGCTGATAATTTGTGGTAACACCAACACCCATTAACATATCAAAAGTAAGTCTCAATACAAATAAAACAGTAATTAATGCAACAAAAACTAAATTAGCTGTATTAGAAACAAATAATTTATATTGATTAACAATAGTTTCAGGTATTGTTTCTGTTGGCTCACCTAAAACTTCTTTTAAGTTATTTTTTAATGAAGTGAGTAAAAATACTATGATTAATAATATTATAGTGATTATTAATATTACAATACTATAGTTCATACTAACACCTTTCGAGGAAACTGTTTCTGTTTCTGATGACATAGCCACAGCTACAGGAGGACTAGCTAAATAAGATAAAAGAGAGTCAAATTCCTGATCAGAAAAATCAAAAGCACTCATAGCTACTTTATCATATTCTTCATAAATAGCTATAGCTCGCTCATCTCCACTAGCTATTAATTCTTGGGAATTTCTAATCCACTTAACTAACCATTCTCTTTCATATTTATCCGTTACACCCTCTAAACCTGGACCAACTAGTCTAGCCTTAGTCATTGAATGACAAGCAGTACAATTTTGTTTGAAAATCTGCTCACCTGAATCTTGAGCAAATATGTTAGAAATAAATAAAATAAATATTCCTGCTAATAGCAAAAATCTCTTAAAAAAATTAATCTTCAACATTATCATTCGTACAAATATTCATTTTTCGTACGCAAATTTACTTATTATAGCTTTATGATAAATCTAAATTAAAAAAATTTTTTTAATTTATAATGATTCTAAATAAGGTTATTTTTTCTAGATTATAAAGATGATAAATTAGACTGAAACTTCTACAACTTTTTGAATTTCCGGCACAGCTTTTTTTATACTAGCTTCAACTCCATTTTTTAAAGTCTGCATACTAATTTCACAAGTGCTACATGCCCCAACAAGTCTAACTTTTACAATCATATCCTCCGTGACTTCAATTAATTCTATATCTCCTCCATCATCATTTAAATACGGTCTTATTTCAGATAACGCTTCCTCTATCTGCTTTATAATATCTGGATTTTTTAAACTTGCCATAATTATTTATTATTAGTAGAACAACCTTTATTATGTGTTATTTCTACCCGTTTAGTAGGGGGTAAATTTACATTTCTTTTTTGAATAATATTAACTAAATCCTTCGATAATTTATTAAAGATTTTAGAAGTAAATGTATTTTTTTGCATGGCAGCAGGTCTACCAGCATCAGCAGCTTCTCTAATACTTTGCTCAATAGGAATTTCAGCAAGTAAGGAAATATTTAATTCTTCCGCTAATAATTTTGCGCCAGAATTACCAAAAATATGATATTTTTTATCTTGGTTGTCTGGCGGTATGAAATATGACATATTTTCAATAATTCCTAAAACTGGAACATCTATTTCTTCCATCTGAAACATGTGAACTCCTTTTCTTGCGTCTGCCAAAGCTATATCTTGAGGCGTACTAATAACTATTGCTCCTGTCAAAGGAATTGATTGAACTAAAGATAAGTGTATATCTCCAGTTCCAGGCGGAAGATCTACAATTAAATAATCTAATTCACCCCAGTGTGTATCCCACAAAAGTTGGTTTAATGCTTTGGAAGCCATCGGCCCTCTCCAAACTACTGCTTCCTGGCTTTGTGCAAAAAAACCAATTGAATTTACTCTAACTCCGTAGCTTACAAGAGGATTAATTTTAGACTTTCCCTCAATATTTATTGCTGTTGGGTATTCACCTTGTAATCCAAACATTATATGAGTTGAAGGACCGTAGATATCAGCATCAATAATTCCAACTTCATAACCTAAGTTAGATAATCCTACAGCAATATTAGAAGCAATTGTAGATTTTCCAACTCCCCCTTTAGCTGACGATACAGCTATTATATTTTTAACCCCTGGAATCTCCTTTCCTTTTAGCTTATTTTTAACATTACTTTTTTGTACAGCAATATTAATTTTCACATCAGAATTCTTAGCAACATATTGATGTATAGCATTAATACATTCCGACTCTACTCTCTTTCTATACTGCAAAGTTGGGTTATCAATTTCTATATCAATTATTATCTCAGTTCCAAAAACTTGAATGTTTTTAATAGCGCCGCTTTCAATAACACTTTGACCTTGATTAGGTAGTGTGATTTTTGATAATGCTTCTTCTATATTTTTTCTTGATATACTCATTATTTAATATGCAAAAATACAAATGCTATTTTAAAAACTAAAACATAAATAGGTTATAGGTATATTTTTATCTAGAAACAGTTGTTCATAATGCGTCTTAATGTCACTGTTTTTAATAGACACTTTAGATTGATACAAATTATGTGTTGATTCATGCAATTGATTCGCTCTTGAAGCAATAACACCCAAAGTAAATCCATGTAAAAATTGACTGTCAGTTTTAAGATGAATTAAACCATTTTTCTTCATTATTTTAGCATATTTATCCAAAAATAAAGGATGAGTTAATCTTTTTTTTGCCCTTCTTTTTTTTAATTGTGGATCTGGAAAAGTTATCCATATTTCATCAACCTCATCTTCAGAAAAACATTTCTCAATCCAATCAATACGTGTTCTAAGAAATGCAACATTTTCTATTTTTTCTTTAACTGCATCATTTGCGCCTTTCCATATTCTTGCACCTTTGATATCTATACCTATAAAATTCTTTTCAATGTACCTTTTTGAAAGCCCAACAGAATATTCACCTTTTCCACAACCTAATTCCAAAACTATTGGATTGTTATTTTTAAAAAAATTTTTTTTCCATTTACCTTTCAAATTAAATCCATCTTCTAGATCTTTTAAAGAAGGTTCAATAACATTAGAAAATATTTTTAGCTGATTAAATTTTTTTAACTTATTTTTTGCCAATTCTTTTTCTTTCTTTTTTAATACAAAAATAATGTTGTTTTAACTATTTTTGGTTGAATGAAGAAGAAAAAAATTTTAGTAGCTCCGCTCGACTGGGGTATTGGTCATGCAACAAGATGTATTCCAATTATAAAAGCATTATTAAAACACAACTATAATGTTATTATTGCGGCAGACAATAGACCATTGCATCTACTTAAAAATGAATTTCCAAATTTAGAAATAATTCGTCTTAGTGGATATAATATTAAATACTCTAAATATCTTCCTATGAATATTAACATGTTGCTTCAATTACCAAAACTTTTTTTTTCTATCAAAAAAGAAAAAAATATACTATCTCAAATAATAGAAGATTACAAAATTGATGGCATAATTTCAGACAACAGATATGGATTGTATAATCCAAAAATACCATGTATATTTATGACTCATCAATTGAAGATTAAATCACCTTATTTTGAAGATTATATACAAAAGATAAATTATAATTATATAAATAAATTTAATAGTTGCTGGATTATTGATAGTAAAGATGATAATGTGGCTGGAGACTTATCGAAGCCTGAAAAACTACCAAGAAACCCTCATTTCATTGGGATTCTATCTAGATTCAAAAAAAATACAAAAAAACGAGAGATAAAATATAAATATTTAGGTTTAGTTTCTGGACCTGAGCCACAAAGAACCATTTTAGCAAATGGTCTTATAAAATCATTTAAAAATAAAGAAGCGAAAACATTAATTGTTTTAGGGAAACCAGAAGAAAAAAGAAATGAAATAATTGGAAATCTAACTATTAGATCTCATATGTTAGCAGAAGAACTAAATGAGGTAATCCTAAATTCTGAAATAATAATTTGTCGGCCTGGATATTCAACAATAATGGACTTAATAACCTTAAATAAAAAAGCTTTCTTTATTCCTACACCAGGACAAACAGAGCAAGAATATCTAGCTAATAGATTTTTAAAGAACAAAATATTTTACATGCAAAAACAATCAGAATATAATCTTGATAGAGGATTAAAAGAAATGAAAAAGTACAATGTGCAACTTAGCATGAATCAAGAAGAAAAAAACTGGGAAGAACTATTCTCCCTTTTCTAATATAAAAGAAAAAGTTGATCCAACTCCTTTTGTGCTTCGAACATTAATTTGCTGATTATGCCCTTCTAAAATATGTTTTACTATCGCAAGCCCTAGACCCGTACCTCCAATTTCTCTTGATCTATTTTTATCTACTCTATAAAACCTTTCAAACAATCGACCTAACTTATCTTCTTCAATACCTATTCCGTTATCTGCAATCTCAATTAAAATATTCTTTTCCATATCAAAAAAACGTACTCTAGTTTTGCCTCCTTTCTTGCCATACTTAATTGAATTACTAATTAAATTTGTAAATACTTGCTGTATTTTATCTCTATCACCCATTACAAAATTTGAAGAAGATTCATTATTCACTTCTAATTTTATACTCATTTCATTTGCTCTCATTTCAAGTTGATCAAATATCTCTTTTACTAAATCTATAATATTAAAAGCAATAATATCTAGTTCTGACTGCTCTGTTTCTAATCTTGATATAACCTCCAAATCTTCAACAATATTTATCATTCTATCTACACTCTTATTTGCTCTTTTTAAATATTTTAAATTAATTTCTTGATCATTAATCCCTCCATCTATTAATGTCTGAACATAACCTTGAATATTAAAAATTGGTGTTTTAAGTTCATGGGAAACATTTCCAATGAATTCACGCCTGTAATTTTCATCTTTCTTCATTTGTAACAATTCTTCTTCCTTTGCATCTGCCCATTCTTCTGCTTCTTGTTCAACTAAATCTATATCTAGCTCCTTAAATTTAGAAGTTCCTTTAAATTTATAGATGCTTTTATAAATCACTCTTATTTTTTCATAAAAAAAGTTCTTGACTATTAAATAAGAAACAATAAAAGAACAAAGTACTGAAATCAATACTACTATATAATCATTAAGATCTATATTATTAAGTATAATTAAAATTAAAAAAATTACAATACTGATTATACCTGCAATTTTTATAGGGGTGTTAATTTTTAGCATGTGCTAAAATATAAATTATACATCAAATTTATACCCCACTCCTTTTATTGTTTTAATATAATGTGGCGCTAACTTTTCTCTGATCTTTCTAACATGAACATCTATAGTTCTATCACCTACAACTGTATCTTCCCATACATTTGAAATAATTTCCTCTCTTGAAAATACTTTTCCCGGCATCGTCATTAAGTAATGTAAAAGTTTAAACTCTTTTTTTGGCAAATTAATTTCTTTCCCTTTATACAACAATTTGTGAGTATCTTTATCTATATCTAAGTTGTCAATTTTAATATGTGATAATGATGACTTAG